>Ga0081539_10000409_pt1 | contig 91550 bp, 87 predicted proteins | sample TabmetS4T2R2_FD_71023 | JGI IMG/M metagenome (GOLD analysis project Ga0081539, IMG submission 71023) | Tabebuia heterophylla rhizosphere microbial communities from the University of Puerto Rico - S4T2R2 | ecosystem: Host-associated > Plants > Roots > Rhizosphere ...
GATGCGTTGCGGCCGGTCGAGGCTCGGAGACCGGTCGTGCTGGAGCGCACCGCGGACTCTGGCCAGCAGCTCGGCCATGGCGAACGGCTTGGTGACGTAGTCGTCGGCGCCAAGCTCCAGCGCCGTGGCCCGGTCGCGCTCGTCGTCCCGGGCGGTGAGGATCACCACCGGGATCGTCGCCCAGGTGCGGAGGCGGCGCAGCACCTCCAGGCCGCCGACGTCGGGCAGACCAAGGTCGAGCACGATGCAGTCCGGCTGCCGGGTCTCGATCGCCGTCAGGGCGGCCGTGCCCGAGGCGGCGGTGAACGCCTCGTAGCCGCGTGCTCGCAGGTTGGCCGCGACCACCCGCAGGATCGCGGGCTCGTCGTCGACCACCAGGACCCGGTCACCCATACCGTGAGCATAGGGTCGTCCCGGCCGGCGGCTCCTCTCCTGGCCGACTTCTTGACGGCTTCTTTGCAGGTGACCACCGGTTCTTAACGGTTCCTTTGTATCCGGTCGAGACAGTGGTAGCGGCCGAGTCCCACGGGTTGCCCCATGTCCGTGAGGCCAGCCGGGAAGCCAGACGTCGTCCAGGAGCGCGACCGTTGTCCGTTGAACCCAAGGCCCCGCTACATCCCCTGCCGTCACCTTCGAAACGGTCACGGCGCTATGAGTCGTTCGGCTACCGCGCCAAGCGGGTCCTGCTCGGGCCGGCCCTGCGCACCTCTCAGCTGACCCATGAGCGGATCACCAAGCGGGTCGCGCTGGCCGTGTTCTCTTCCGACCCCATCTCCTCGACCGCCTACGCCACCGAGGAGATCCTGCTGGTGCTGGTGTTCGCCGGGGCCGCCGCAACCTCGCTGGCCCTGCCGATCTCGATCGCCATCGCCGGGCTGCTCGGCATCCTGGTGCTGTCCTACCGCCAGATCATCAAGGCCTACAGCTCCTCGGGCGGGGCCTATGTGGTCAGCCGGGACAACTTCGGCGGGCTGGTCGCCTCGATCGCCGGGTCGGCGTTGATCATCGACTACATCCTGACCGTGGCGGTGAGCGTGTCGGCGGGCACGGCCGCGCTCACCTCTGCCTTCCACGCCCTGGAACCGTGGCGGGTGGTGATCGCGGTCGGGTTCGTGGTCCTGCTGGCCTGGGGCAACCTTCGCGGCCTGCGCGAGTCCGGCCGGATCTTCGCCATCCCTACCTATCTGTACGTGGCCGGCATGGCGGTGGTGGTCGTGCTCGGGATCTGGCGCTGGGCCTTCGGCGGCCTGGGCCCGATCACCTACAACGTGGTCGAGCGGCCGCAGCTGGAGGGCTTCGGGGCGGCGCTGGTCCCGGTGACGCTGTTCCTGGTCCTGCACGCCTTCTCGGCCGGGGTGACCGCCCTGACCGGCGTGGAGGCGATCTCCAACGGCGTGTCGGCGTTCAAGGAACCCCAGGCCCGCAACGCCCGCACCACCCTGGTCGGCATGGCCGCGATCATGGCCTTCCTGTTCATCGGCATCACCTTCCTGGCCACCCGGTTCGGCGTCCGCCCGTTCTCCGACGGCAACCCCACCCTGGTCGCCCAGATCGCCCAGCACGTGCTCGGCAACCCGGTCGCCTTCATCGCCATCCAGGTGGCGACCCTGCTCATCCTGGTCCTGGCCGCCAACACCTCGTTCTCCAGCTTCCCGCTGCTGGCCTCCTTCGCCGCCGGCGACGCCATCCTTCCCCGCCAGCTCCGCAAGCGCGGCCACCGGCTGGTCTACTCCAACGGCATCCTGGTCCTGTCGGCCGCGGCCGTGTTCCTGGTGATCGCCTTCCGGGCCGACACCCACCACCTGATCCCGCTGTACGCCATCGGCGTGGTCACCTCCTTCACCTTGTCCCAGTCGGGCATGGCCCGCCGCCATCTGCGCCTGCGCGAGCCCGGCTGGCGCAAGGGCCTGCTGATCAACGGCGTCGGCGCCCTCATCACCCTGGTGGTCCTGGTCGTGATCGCCATCACCAAGTTCGCCGACGGCGCCTGGATGGTCTGCATCGCCATCCCGGCCCTGGTGCTGCTGCTCCAGCGGGTGCAGCGGACCTACCGCTCCGAGGTCACCCAGCTCAAGGTCGAGGCCTCCCAGCGCCTGGCGCCGCCCAAGCCCCGCCACGAGGTCGTGGTGCTGCTGGAGGATCTGGACCAGGCCGCCCTGGGCGCGTTGCAGTACGCCCGCCAGCTCAACCCGCTGTCGATTACCGCCCTGCACATCGCGGTCGACCCCGACCACGCCCGCGAGCTGGCCCATCTCTGGGCCAAGGTGAACATCCCAATCGCGCTGGAGATCGTCGACGCCCCCGACCGCAACCTGCCGGCCACCGTCGAGGAGACTGTGGCCGAGATGGTCCGCCCCGACACCGAGGTCACGGTGCTGGTGCCCAGACGGCGCTATGTCGGCTTCTGGCGCCGGGTGCTCCATGACCAGACCTCGGCCGAGCTGACCAAGGTGCTCGGCGACCTGGAGAACGTCAACGTGACCCTGGTGCCGTTCCGGCTCCGCCATCGTGGGGGGCTCAGGCCCGTCCCGTCCGCCAGCCTCCAGGCGGCGGCGACCCGATCGTCCGGCCGCCGGTCCTCCCCATGACCTCCCAGCCGCGCCGGCGGGCGGGCATCGACGGAGCAGGGGTCGCCTGGGCGGTGGGCGCCTTCGTCGCCAGCCTCCTCATCGGGCTGCTGGTGGAGCCCTTCCGCGGCACCATCGGGCTGGAGAACGTCGTCATCTGCTATCTGCTGGTGGTCGTGGCCGCGGCCGCGATCGGCGGGCGAGCGGCCGGCGTCGTGGCCGCGGTGTCGGCCGCCCTGGCCTATGACTTCTTCCTGACCACCCCCTACCACACGCTGGTGATCGACTCGCTCGCCCAGGTCATCACGGTGGTCCTGCTGGTCGCGACCGGCGTCGTGGTCAGCATCGGTGGCCGGGTGCGTCGGCGGTCGGCGGCGGCCGCCGAGGCCCACGCCGACGCCATCCGGGTCCTGCATCGGGTCACCGAGACCGCCGCGGCTGGGGGGCCTGTCGACCGGGTCGCGGCCGAGGGCCTCCAGCGGCTGCTGGGCGCCCGCCGCGTCAGCATCCTGCGCCGCAGCCCGGTCGGCTTCACGGTCACCCTGGACATCGGGGAGACCCACCCGCCCCTCGACCTGGAGGCATTGACCCACCTGGATCGCGAAGGCCGCATCCCCCCAGGCCATCACCGTGTCCTGGACGGCACCATGGTCCTGCCTCTCGACGGCGTGGCCATCGACCTGGTCGCCCACCAGCAGCCCGTCGGCTACCTGGTCATCATCCCCGGCCGCGACGTCCCCGCCGACCGCACCACCCGCCTCGCCGTCGCCGCCATGGCCAACGAGCTCGCCGTCGCGGCCACCGAACAGTCCCAGCAGTGATCTTCCTAGTCGACCAGGGTCCGCTTGGGACGCACCACACAGAACTCGTTGCCTTCCGGGTCGGCAAGCACGGTCCAGGACTCCGTGCCGGTCTGCCCGATATCCACCCGCCGGGCACCGAGCCCAAGGACGCGCTCGATCTCGGCCTCCTGCTCGCCAGGGTCGGGGCTCAGGTCAAGGTGAAGGCGGTTCTTGGTCGTCTTGACGTCGCTCACGGGCATGAAGCAGATGCCCACCTGAGCGGTCGCATCGGCGCCGATGACGACCTCCCGCTCATGCTCGGAGAGGATCCGCCAACCCAGCACCTGTGCCCAGAACCGGGCGAGGGCCGGGAGGTCATGGGCGTCGATGACGACGTGATGCAGCGAGAGCGCCATGCTTGCCAGTGTGCCTCAGATCCGAGAGTGACCGAGTCGAGCCCTTTCCGCCGTTGCCGCGACATCGCTCCGTCGTCATCTCGTGACGACGGCACGCCAGGCTGGTGCTCTGGCCGCCGGGCCAAGGCTTCGCAGGGAGGTCACCATGCACCACGTCGCTGTCCTCGCCGACCACCACCCATCCCCGGCAACCGGGGCCGCGGCCTTCGACCCGCCCATTGGCCCGTACCACCGCGTGGCCGTCCAGATCCACCGTGCCGACCCCCAGACCGCCGCGGTGGCCGGACGCCTGATCGCGCTGCTTGCCAGCTGCTGGCCAGCCACCCCAGCCGAGCACGTTGGCAGCTCAGCGGTGCCTGGGCTGGCCGGCAAGAACGTCATCGACCTGCTCATGGCCGCGGTGCCGGCCGACATCGCGGCCATCACCACCGCCCTGCTGGAGCTCGGCTTCCAGCTCCAGTCCCCGGCGGCGTTCCCGGCCAGCCGGCCGATGCTGTGGGGGACCTTCCGCCATGGAGCAGCCGACTACCGGGTCCATGTGCATGTGGTGCCGGCCTCCAGTCCTGAGGTCGCGGCCATGCGTGGCTTCCGCGACGCCTTGCGGGCCGACCCGCGCCTGCGGAGCCAGTACGCTGCCCTGAAGCTGGCGATCGTGGCGGGGGGGCCGGTTGAACCGGTGGCGTTCAGCAACGCCAAGCACGACTGGATCGTTGCCACCCTTGGCCAGCTTGGCCTGGCGAACCCTGGGCAGCGCCGGCTCTACGACCACACCTCCAGCCTCGAGCTCTCCCAGCTGGCCTCGTAGGTCGCCACAGGCCTTCCAGTGCCTCAATCATTGAGGATTATGATACTTGAACTTCTTGAAGTATCGTGGGAGCATCAGCAGTCATGAGCGACACCGCCATCCTCGCGGAGGGCCTGGTCAAGCGATTCGGCGACGTGGTCGCCCTGGACGGCGTCGACTTCCAGGTGCCGGCCGGCAGCGTGTTCGGGCTGCTCGGGCCCAACGGCGCCGGCAAGACCACCGCGATCCGGATTCTGACAACCATCCTCCCACCCGACGGCGGGCACGCGGAGGTCCTCGGCCACGACGTGGTCCGCGATCCCGATGGCGTCCGCTACCGGATCGGCCTTGCCGGCCAGTACGCGGCGGTCGATCCCAACCTGACCGGCCGTGAGAACCTCCGGCTGACCGGGCGCCTGGCGCAGCTGTCCGGTCGCGAGGCGGGCGACCGGGCCGGCGAGCTGCTGCAGCGCTTCCAGCTCACCGGCGCCGCCGACCGGCCGGTGCGGACCTACTCCGGTGGGATGCGCCGCCGCCTCGACGTGGCCGCCGCGCTGGTGCAACGCCCGCCGGTGGTGTTCCTCGACGAGCCGACCACCGGGCTCGACCTTCCAAGCCGCAACGAGTTGTGGGAGATGATCCGCGAGCTGGTCGCCGAGGGCACCACCGTCCTGCTGACCACCCAGTACCTGGAAGAGGCCGACCGGCTGGCCGAGCGGATCGCGGTGGTGGACGGCGGGCGGGTGATCGCCAACGACACGCCGGCCGCGCTCAAGAACCAGCTGGGAACGACCGTGATCGAACTGGGGATGGGCGAGCCGGCCCGGGCCGCCTACGCCGAGCAGCTGCTCTCGCGGATGCTGACCGCCCGCCCCGAGCAGCAAGGGGCGACCATCCGTCTGACCTCCGGCAACGGGTCCAGGGAGCTGATCGACGTGCTCCGCGCGCTCGACGACCAAGGCCTGGCGCCGGCGACCCTGGCGGTGCGTGAGCCGAGCCTCGACGACGTGTTCCTCGCCCTCACCGGCCATCACGCGGAGGACGACACCGCATGACCGCCAACGCCGCCGACGTCGACGTCCGCCGCGCCCGCAGGTCCGCGCTCCGCCCGATCCGGGACGCGACCGCCGTCGCCGGGCGCAACCTGATCGCCTACCGGCGGGTGCCGCAGCTGCTGGTGTTCTCCACCATCCAGCCGGTGATCTTCGTGCTGCTGTTCCGCTATGTGTTCGGCGGCGCGGTGAAGACACCTCCGGGCGTCGACTATGTCGACTACCTGATGCCGGGCATCTTCGTCCAGACGACCGTCTTCGGTGCCATCGGCGCCGCCGTCGGCCTGGCGACCGACCTCAAGAGCGGCCTGCTGGAGCGGTTCCGGTCACTGCCCATGGCGCGTTCGGCGGTCCTGGCCGGCCGGACCACGGCCGACCTCACCCGCAACGTCTTCGTCGCCACGCTGATGGCCGTGGTCGGTTTCGCGGTCGGCTTCCGCGTCCACACCAGCGCGCTAGGGTTCCTGGCCGGCATGCTGCTGGTGCTCCTGTTCGGCTACGTGCTCTCGTGGGTCTTCGCCACGGTCGGCCTGGCCGTCGGGGATCCGGAGACGGCGCAGGCCGCGGCGTTCCCGGTGATGGCCCCGCTGGTGTTCGCCTCCTCGGCGTTCGTGCCGGTCAGTACCATGCCCAGCTGGCTGCAGCCGTTCGCCGAGCACCAGCCGGTCTCGGTCACCGCCTCGGCGGTCAGGGCGCTGATGATCGGCGGACCCACCACCTCCTACGTGCTGCAGTCGCTGGCGTGGTGCGCGGCGATCCTGCTGGTGTTCGTGCCGGTCGCCGTGCGCCGCTACCGCCGCACCGTGTAGCCGGATGGCATCCACGGGTTCAGGGGTTCAAATCCCCTCAACCCCACCAGGCACCAGGCATCTCGCGCAGCATTGACTCTTGGTTCGTTTCGGGTGAATCTGGGCGGGGACCTGGAGCAACCATGCAATCGTTTGAGCGCGTGACTCGCCCTTCCACACCCAGCCCGCGCCTTCCACCGGCCTGGTCGCCTGCCGCCCGGCCGCGCAGCCTTGCCGGCGCACCAGGGCTGGCGCTCCAGCTCGCCACGGACCCGAGCCCACCCGAAGGGCTCGACCTGGAGCGCCTTCCGCCCTACCAGCCAGCTGGCGGTCCGGTGCCGGACGACGGCCAGGTCGTCGCCGAGCTCGAGGCCGGGGTCGGATCGGGCACGGGCCGGCGCGAGGACCTCGAGGAGACCGCAGCGTCACCCGTCACCGTCCAGACCAGCGTCGCGGGCGCAGCCACAGGAGTCCCCACAACCGGGGTCACGGCCAGTTCGGTGGCGGGCTCGCTGGGGCCCGGCCGGCCGATCGAGCCGGCGGTCCGCCACAGCATGGAGTCGTTCTTCGGCCACGACTTCGGCTCCGTCCGCATCCACACCGACACCCATGCCGACGGCGTGGCCCGGTCGGTGCATGCACGAGCGTTCACCGTCGGTGACCAGATCGGCTTCGCCGCGGGGTCGTTCCGCCCCGGGACACCCGACGGCGCCAGGCTGCTGGCGCACGAGCTGACGCACGTCGTGCAGCAGTCGCGCGGCCTGGGCGGTGACATCCTCGACCGAGGCATCGGGTCGCCCAACGACACCTATGAGGCGGAAGCCGAGCGCAGCGCCGAGCGCCACGCGCACGGCCAGGGGGCGACACTCGCCGGCGGCGGCGCGGCGGGCGTCACCAGGCCATTGCGGATCGGCCGGAGGGACGCGCTCCAGCTCTACTCCGGGACGGCGGCGGCGGCATACGCCAAGAAATGGGCGCTCTCCACCAACCCCGCGTATCCGCGGTTCAGCAACGACTGCACCAACTTCGTCTCCCAGGCGGTAGAGGCGGGAGGCTGGACGATGACGAGCGGAGGCTGCGGGTCACGCAAGGACGACGACCAGTGGTGGTACGGGTCGTCACGGTGCTGGTACCCGGGCGTGCGGGCCAGCTACACCTGGGCCGGCGCACACAACTTCTCCAGGTTCGTGCCCGCCGGCGGCCGAGGCTCTGCCGCCAAGGCCGTCTCCGACCTCAACGTCGGGGACGTCCTGCAGATCGCGTTCGGCGGCACGCACGTCAACCACAGCATGGTGGTCACGGACAAGAAGAGCGGCGATCTCCTGCTCAGCTACCACACCAGCGATCACCTCGACGAGCCGTTCTACGCCCCGGGCGGCATCTACAGCAGGTACCCGACCGCCAACTACTACGGTTGGCACCTGTGAGCCCCGGCCATGCCGAGCCTTGTCACGCGAACCGCCCGGATCGAGCACCAGGCGCGCCTGCTCGCGCTCCCGCTGGGGGCCTGGGCCGTCCGGGCGGGCGGACGCCAGGGCCAGGCCCGGTATCTCCAGTGGGGCGACCCTGACCTCACGGTCCAGCGGGGACCGTGGCGTCACCTCGAGCAGATGGGCGCGGCGCACCGCCTCGAAGGCCCCGAGGGAGCCCTGCTCGTGACGACCCGCAAGCGCAGCCGCTGGCTGACCGAGCTGAACGTGACCGTCAGCGAGCCGACGCCTGGGCAACCGCCCGACCAGATCCAGCCCCGATGACATCCGCCACGGCGACCAGCACCACCGCCCCGACCTCCTGACCAGCTACTCCTGCGGGTCCGCGCACGCCATGGGGGACGACGCCATGCAGGGATCTGAGCCGGCTGTCTCGCTTTGGTCCAACGGCAACGGGTCTCCGGTGCTCATCTGCCTGCTCGGCACCTTCCGCCTGCTCAAGGACGACCTGCCCGTCCACCTGCGCAGCGGCGGGAAGGGCCAGGCGCTCCTGACCGGCCTCGGTCTGGCCGACTATCACCGGCTGCCGCGCGAGACCCTGATGCTGAGCCTGTGGCCCAACAGCGACCTCGCGCGGGCCGCCCACTCGCTCAGCTCGCTCGTCCACGCCCTCCACCAGCTGCTGGGCGACGCCCTTGCCGGCGCACCCCCGGTGGTGTTCAAGGAGGGCGGCTACGAGCTGAACTGCACGGCCGGGGTCGGGGTCGACGTCGCCCGCTTCGACGCGCTGGCCACCGAGGGTGACCGGCTGGTGCGGCACGGCGACGCCGGCGGCGCGGCAGCGTCGTGGCGCCGGGCCGTTGACCTGTACCGCGGCGACATCACCGCCGGCGACGACATCCGCGTGATCGTGGAGCGCGAACGGCTCCGGGCCCGCTACCTGACCTTGCTGGCCTTGCTGGGCGACCGCCACTTCCACGCCGATGACTACCGGGGCGCGCTCGAGTACGCGTCGCGGCTGCTGCGTCACGACCCATGCCGCGAGGACGCCTACCGGATGACGATGCGCTGCCACCTGCGGCTGGGTGAGCGGGCGCAGGCCCTACGCCAGTACCAGGTGTGCGCCCGGCTCCTGGACCGCGAGTTCGGCGCCACCCCCGAGCCGGCCACCGAGGCGCTCTACCAGGCGGCGCGGTACGACCCGACTAGCGTCTGATCGAAGGCTCAGCAAGATCTGATGCCTGGCTGACCGGGCCCTGCGCCGCCGGCTGAACGTCCGCTCAGACCAAGGCGCTATGACGTCCTGGTGAGCGAGTCCAGCCGAGACGACCCGGCCGCGTCCGGCGATGACCTGGCAAGTCGTCGCCTGGTCACGGTGATTCTCCGACTGGTCTTGTTCGGCCGGGGCGACCTGGCCTCTGGAGAGCTGGTGGACGAGACAAACCGGGTGTTCGGGCGGTTCCAGACCTGGGAGGGGCTCACGATGGTGTTACGTCGCTGGCTCCAGGCCCCGGACGAGCACGACGAGAGGCGACGACGAGCCGATGACGAGGCCTGAGCCGTTGGTGAGCTGCATCATGCCGACGCGGGATCGCCGCAGGTTCGTCCGCCAGGCGATCGCCTACTTCCTGCGCCAGGACTGGCCGGCGCGCGAGCTGGTCGTCGTCGACGACGGCGATGAGCCAGTGGACGACCTGCTCGTGGCCGACGCCCGCGTCACCTATGTGCGCATGGAGGAGTCCCGCTCGCTCGGGGCGAAACGAAACCTGGCCTGCGCGACCAGCCGCGGCGATCTGATCGCCCACTGGGACGACGACGACTGGATCCGCGGCGACCGGCTGCGCCGCCAGGTCGCCGAGCTGCAAGGTTCCGGCGCGGCGGCCTGTGGGCTGGGGGAGCTGCTGTACTACCAGCCCGCGGCCGCCAAGGCCTGGAGCTACCGGCCACTGGCCGGCGACCCCGCCTGGGTGGCCGGGGGCACCCTGCTCTACCGGCGCGGCGTCTGGGAGGCCAACCCCTTCCCGGACGCGGACGTCGGTGAGGGTGACAGCCTCGTCCAGGCGCTGGGCCGGCGACGGCTGCACACCCTGGCCGACACGTCGTGGTACCTGGGCCTGCTGCACGGGCACAACACCACCCCCAGGGACCTGGCCAACGAGCGCTGGCAGCCGGCTCCGCTGCAACGGGTCGCGGACCGGCTCGACGGCGACCGGGCGTTCTACGCCGCCCTCCGGGGCGGACGCGGCGGTCGGGCCCGGCCGGTCCGCTCGGCCGCCAGTCGGAGGGCGACGATCACCCTGGTCGCTCCCTTCCTTGTCTACGACGGGTACGGGAGCATGGCCGAGTACACCGCCCTGGGCCTGCGGCGTGCCGGCGCCGAGCTGCGACTCGCGCCGCTGCTCTACGACCGGGCCGGCCTCAGCGCCGAGCTGCTCGGTCTCCTGGACCGGCCGGGCCAGGGCCCCATCGGGCCGGTCCTCGACCCGTCGGTCCTGCTCGGGTCGGACCAGGGCGGGCCGGTGCTGTATGAGTCCAGGCCCCGCCCGGAGCTGGAGGCGCTGGCGGGTGCATCGGAGCTCTTCGTCAGGACCATGTGGGAGTCCAGCCGGCTGCCGGCCGGCTGGCCGGCCCTGCTCGACCGGGCTCGCGCCGTCATCGTCCCGACCAGGTTCGTGGCCGACGCCTGCCGGGCCAGCGGCGTGACCACGCCGGTCGAGGTCGTCCCGGAGGGTGTCGACCCGGCCGTCTACCACTACGAGCCGCGCAAGCGCCGGGACGGGATCACGACCTTGATGGTCGGCACCCTCGTCGGCCGGAAGCACGTGGCCGAAGGGGTGGCGGCGTGGAAGCTGGCGTTCGCCGGTGACCCCACGGCACGCCTGCTCGTCAAGGCGCGCTTCCGGGCCGGGCGGCTGGACACCGGCGACCCGCGGATCCGCGTGGTCGACTCCGAGGAGCGCAGCCGCGGGATCGCGCACTGGTACCGCCAGGCCGACGTCCTGCTGGCGCTCGGCAACGAGGGGTTCGGCCTGCCCCTGGTGGAGGGGATGGCGACCGGGCTGCCGGTGGTGGCGCTCGCCGCCGAGGGGCAGCTCGACATCTGCCGCGACGCGCCGGACCTGCTCCTGCCCGTGCCCCCGGCCCGCTTCGAGCCATTCATGGACCAGGAGAGCGGACGCTGCGGGGTGTGCGCCATCCCGGACGTGGACGCGGTCGCCGGCCGCCTGCGCTGGGTCAGCACCCACCGCGACGAGGCGGTTGAGCTGGGGCGGGCGGCATCGTCCTGGGTCCACCGACACCGCGACGTGTGGGCCAAAGGACCTCGGATCCTCGAGGTGATGGAGCGCCACACGCGCCCGCGGCGCCCGCTGCGCCGGCTGCGGACGATGTGGACGCCCGGCCCTCCGGGGTGCCGCGGCGCGCTCGGGTACACCGCCGAGCTGGCGGCCGCGCTCGGGCCCGGGATGCGCGTGGCACCGACCCCACCCGACCCGGCCGCGGTGCGGCTGCTCCACGTCCAGCACGAGCCGGGCCGGTTCGACGACACGGCCCTGGCCGACCGGCTCCAGCGGGCCAGGGACGCCTGCGTGCCGGTGGTGGTGACCGAGCACTCGGTCGCCCCCGACGCCGCCCCCTGGGAGGGCGCCGCCGACGCGCTCGTCGCCCTGACGAGCGCGGGGACCAGCCGGCTACGGGCACGCTGGCCGGGCAGGCGGGTCGAGCTGGTGCTGCGCGGCTGCCCCACCTGGTTCCCGCCCCGCAAGCGTCGGCGGGGCCGCGTCGTCGGCGCGCTCGGGAACCTCGGCGGGGGAGGAGACACCGGCGGCCACCGGGGCGGGGATGCGCTGCTCGAGGTGCTCCGGGCCGTGCCAGGCACCGAGCTGGTGCTGTACGGCTGTCCCGGGCCGGCGGCGGACGCGGCGGCATGGGAGCGGGCGGCGGTGGGGCTGCCGGTCCGCTGGTACCGGGCGCAGCTGCCGGCCGAGGAGGTCGCGCGCCGGCTGGCGGCCGAGGCCGACGTCCTCGCGTTCTGGTACGACGAGGTGCCCGACGCGTCGGCCAGCGGCGCGGTCCAGGTCGGCCTGGCCACCGGCGTGCCGGTCCTCACCTCACCCACCGGCTGGTTCACCGACCTGCGCGAGGCCTGCTACCAGCCCGACGACCTGGTCACGGGCATCGCCCGGCTCCTGGACGACACGCCGCTGCGTGACCAGGTCACCGCCGCCGCCCGCGACCACTGCCACGACCACGCCTGGCCCCGCGTCGCCAAGGCGCACGAGCGCCTGTGGGACGCCCTCGAAGCCCATTGACCCCAGCATCCGACCCACCCGCTCCCGTGCCATCAGCGCCCACCAAGGAGGGCACATGCCGGCGACATTCACCTACCCCGGCCTCTATATCGAGGAGCTGCCGAGCGGGGTCCATCCCATCGTCGGGGCCAGCACCTCCGACACCGCCTTCGTCGACGCCTTCTCCCGCGGGCCGGTCGAGACCCCGACCAGGGTCACCAGCTTCGCCGAGTTCGAGCGGACCTTCGGGGGGCTCGACGCCCAGAGCGAGGCCAGCTACGCGCTGCTGCAGTACTACCTGAACGGCGGCCACAACGCCTGGGTGGTCCGAATCGACATCGGCAACCCGGGCACGGCGAGCATCACGCTCCCCAGCAGCTCCACCTCGCCGGCCACGGCCGCGCTCGACGTCCTGGCGGCCAACCCTGGCGCGTGGGGGAACCGGCTCGAGGTCGTCGCCGTCGCGACCGTGCCCGCCGACCCCAACCGCTTCAACCTGTTCGTCCGCGAGACCACCACGGTCAACGGCAAGAAGACCATCGTGACCACCGAGGTCCACCGCGGCCTCAGCTTCAACCTGGCCGACGCCCGCTACGCCCTCGCCGTCGTCAACGAGAGCTCCAGGCTGGTCCAGCTGGACGAGCCGAACGGTGCCCTCGGCCAGCTCCCGGCCCTGGCCACGCCGAACGCCAGCGGCGAACCGCCCGACACCGCCTTCCAGGCGCTGACCGGTGGCACCGACGCGGCCCTGGTCGACTCGAGCGGCACGGTCATCACCGGGCTGTCGACGGCCGTCAAGGACGCCATGCAGACCCTTGACCGGATCGACCCGTTCATCTTCAACCTGCTCTGCCTGCCGATCACCTCGCTGCTCCCCAACGACGACGATCGGATGTCCCTGCTGTCCAGTGCGGAGACCTACTGCGAGAGCAAGCGCGCGTTCCTGCTGGTCGATCCGCCGCCGAACCTGACCACGGCAAGCGATGCCCAGGACTGGCTGGACGACGTGGGCGGGCTGCCGAGCCCGAACGCGGCCCTCTACTTCCCGCGCCTGACCATCCCGGACCCGCTCAACGGCAACCGGCAGCGGGACGTGGGTCCGAGCGGCACGATGGCCGGGGTGTGCGCCCGCATCGACGGTGCCCGGGGGGTGTGGAAGGCGCCGGCCGGCACCGAGGCGTCGCTGCGGGGCGCGAGGATCGCGGTATCGCTGACCGACGACGACAGCGGCGCCCTGAACCCGCTCGGGATCAACGCGCTGCGCGACCTGGCCGTGTTCGGGCCGGTCGCCTGGGGTGCGCGGACCCTGTTCGGCGCCGACCAGCGCGCCAGCGAGTGGAAGTACGTACCGGTCCGGCGCACCGCCCTGTTCATCGAGGACAGCCTGCTGGCCGGGCTCAAGTGGGTGGTCTTCGAGCCGAACGACGAGACCCTGTGGGCCCAGATCCGCCTCAACGTCGGCGCGTTCATGCAGGGGTTGTTCCGGCAGGGCGCCTTCCAGGGCAGCACGCCCCGGGAGGCCTACCTGGTCCGCTGCGACGCCACCACCACCACGCAGGCCGACATCGACCGCGGGGTGGTCAACATCCTTGTCGGGTTCGCGCCGCTCAAGCCGGCCGAGTTCGTGCTCATCCAGATCCAGCAGCTGGCCGGCCAGACCCAGACCTGAGCGCAGGAGGACGCCGATGGCCGAGTTCACCGTCAACGCGGGCAGGCTCGATCCGTACAAAAACTTCAAGTTCCGGGTCCGCTGGGACAACCGGTACGTGGCCGGTGTCAGCAAGGTCGGAACCCTCAAGCGCACCACCGAGGTGGTCAGGCACCGGGCCGGGGGCGAGCAGAGCCTGGTCCACAAGTCGCCCGGCCGCACCGACTACGACGCGATCACCCTCGAGCGGGGCGTGACCCACGACCTGGAGTTCGAGCAATGGGCCAACAAGGTGTGGAACCTGGGGGCCGGGCTCGGGTCCGAGGTGTCGCTGCGTGACTTCCGCAAGGACATCATCATCGAGGTCTACAACGAGGCAGGACAGCTCGCCATCTCCTACAAGGTCTTCCGCTGCTGGGTCTCGGAGTACCAGGCGCAGTCGGACCTGGACGGCAATGCCAACGCGGTCCTGATCTCCCACATCAAGCTGGAGAACGAGGGCTTCGAGCGCGACACCGACGTCACCGAGCCGACCGAGCCCAGCTTCACCGTCCCGAGCGGGTGAGCCGATGCCGATCGGGCTGAGCGCCGCCGAGCTGCTGGAGGCGTGGGAGCGCGGGTATGCCGCGACGCCGGCTGCCCGTGGCCTCGAGCTGCTGCGGGCCGCGCACCCGGACACACCGCCGCGGCAGCTCGGTGCGGCGAGCCTGGGCTGGCGCGACCGTGAGCTGCTGGCCCTGCGGGAGGGGACCTTCGGCTCGCGGATGACGGGGCTGGCCGACTGCCCGGCGTGCGCCGAGCCCCTCGAGCTGCCCCTCACCGTCGCCGACCTGGTCGATCAGGCGGCGCCGGAGCGCGCCCGCGGGCCGGGCCAGCCGGCCGAGGTGACCGTCACGGCCGGCGGCCACGAGGTAACGGCACGAGTGCCGACTACCCTCGACCTGGTGGCGGTGGCGGACCTGGAGGACCGGGCCAGGGCGGGTCGGGTCCTGCTCGAGCGGTGCGTCGTGGCCTCGAGCCGGGACGGGCTCGAGGTCGCCGCCGACGAGCTGCCGGAGGCGGTCGTCGACGCGGTCGCCGAGCGGCTGGCCGAGGCCGACCCGCAGGCCGACGCCCGGCTGGCGACGACCTGCGTCGCCTGCGGCCATGGCTTCAGCGTGGTCTTCGACGTGGCGGCGTTCCTCTGGGCCGAGGTCGACGCCTGCGCCAAGCGCCTGGCGCTCGACGTGCACGTGCTGGCCGCCGCCTACGGCTGGGCGGAGGCCGACATCCTGGCCTTGAGCCCGTGGCGCCGGGAGCTGTACCTGCAGGCGGTGCGGGCGTGAGCGGCGGGTACCGGGACCGGCTGGTGGCCAGGGCGACCGGGGGGCCCGGACTGCTCCGGCCCCGACTCCCGTCGCTGTTCGAGCCCGTCGACCCGGCGGGTGGACCGGCCGGGTGGGCGTGGCAGGCCTCCCCGGAAGCGTCGGCGGACCCCCCGCCGGCTCGGCCCATCCCCGCGCCCGAGTGGACCGGACCGGCCCCGCCCGCCGAGCCCGGCCCCGACCTGGCGGCCGTGGCGAGCGTCCCCGCGATGGTTCCCGATCCGGCGCCTGGGCGTGGTCGCCGTCGCCTGGCGCCGGCCGGCCCCGCCGACGAGCCCGCCCCGCCAGCCGAGGCGGCGCGACCGCCGGACGGGCCCCTGGTGGCCGGGGACTCCTCGGGCGACCTCCCTGGGCCGGTGTCCGGCCGGCCGGCCCTTGCCGGACCGCCGGCGGAGCCACCCGCGACCGCGCCAGCCGAGGAGCGGTCATCCGGGGTCATGCGACCCCCCGTCCGGCCAGCCCGGGCAGGCTCGGACCGCCTGCGGGGCGCCGCGTCCGACCGGGACGAGGCGACCGTCGCGCCCGTCACCACCGCCCTGCCCGCCCTGCCCGCCCCGCCCGCCCTGCCAACGGTGCCGGCGACCGCCGCCGCTCCCAGGCCTGGGCGGCATGAGGCCAGGCCGGGGCCGGTCGCCGAGGACCGGCCGAGCGGACCTGCCTGGCGGCCGCCACCGTCCCCGCCGCCGGCGACCGGGCGGGCGCCGTCCCCGCCGTCGGCGGCCGGCTTCGAGACCGGGGGGCCCGCGGTCCCGCCGATCCTGCCCACCTCCCCGGCGGACGGCTCGGCCGAGCCCGTCATCCATGTCACCATCGGCCGGATCGAGGTGCGGGCGGTCCAGGCCGAACAACCGCCGGCACCGCGACGCCCCAGCCCCCCATCCGGCCCGAGCCTCGAGCGCTACCTTCGCGAGCGAAGCAAGAGGCGCCGATGAGCAACTCCCAGGCCGTCGCCACCGTGACCGCCGCGCTGGAGCAGCTCCTCCAGGGCCCGATCGGCCACGACGTGCCGGGCGCCAAGGTGTCGACCCAACGGCCGGAGGAGCGCCACGGCACCAGCAGCCAGCCTGGCGTGAACATCTACCTGTACCAGGTCGTCCCCAACGCGGCGCTGCGCAACAACGACCTGCCCACCCGGACCTCGGGCGGGCAGGCCGTCCGGCGGCCGGTGGAGGCGCTGGACCTGCACTACCTGCTGTCCTTCTACGGCGACGACCGTGAGCTGGAGCCGCAGCTGGTGCTCGGCACGACCGTCCGGACGCTGCATGCACGCCCGCTGATCACCGACGACCTGATCCAGGCCGTCATCGACGCGGCCAACGCCACCACCACTCCCGTCCACCCGATCCTCAAGGCCACCGACCTCGACCAGCAGGTCGAGGTGGTCAAGCTCACCCCGCTGCCCCTCGGCCTCGAGGAGCTGTCCAAGCTGTGGTCGGTGTTCTTCCAGACGCCGTACGCCCTCTCCGTCGCCTACCAGGCGTCGGTGGTGCTGCTCGAGGAGGAGCTGGCCGCGCGGCCCGGGCTGCCCGTGCAGCGCAGCGAGCTCCAGGTGGTCCCGCTGCTCGACCCGGTCGTCGACCGCGTCGTCGTCGACGGCGACCCCGACCGGCCGGTCACCGCCGTCGACACCATCGCGCTCGAAGGCCGCCAGCTCCGCGGGCCCACGGGCACGACCCTCAGGGTGGCCGGATCGGACCTGCCGGTCGCCTCGGCCAGCGGGAACGTCGTCACCTTCGAGCTGGCCACGGTCCCCGCCGGGGTGCTGCGGCCCGGGCCGACCGGCGTGCGCGTCCTGCACCCGGTCGTCTTCGGCGGCACCCCGCGCCCCGGGCGGTCCTCCAACCTGGCCATCTTCCTGCTGTGCCCGCAGGTCACCGCCGCCAGCTCGAGCGGGACCGGGGCCGACGTCACGGTCACCGTCACCACCGACCTGACCGTTGGCGCCGGCCAGCGTGCCGCCCTGCTGCTGCTCGACCCGGCCGGCGAGCTCCTGCGCCGGCTCGCGCCGGCCGCCGAGCGCGATGCCGACGGCACCACCCTGACCGCGCCGGTGGCCAGTCTGCCGGCAGGGGACTACCTCGTCCAGGTCCAGGTCGACGGGGCCACGAGCCCCCTGACCAGAGATGCCGCGGGCGACCCGACCGGGCCGACGGTGACCCTGCCATGACCGCCCCGGTGCTGTCCCCGACCGAGGCCGCCCAGGGCGCCCTCGCCGCCGAGCTGGCCGAGGTCAGGGCGCACCTGGAGCGACACGCCGGCCGGCGCGACGCGGCCGCCGGGCCCGAGTCCGCCACCGCGGCCGTGCCGCGCCCGAGGGCCGGGGGCGAGGCCCCGGCGGGGGCCGCCGACGGACCGCTGGACCGGCTCAGCGCCATCTTCGGCCTGTCAGCCTTCGAGCGTCGCATCCTCGTCCTCTGCGCGGGGGTGGAGCTCGACGCCGCGTTCGCGGCGGCGTGCGCGGCCGCCCGTGGCGACGCGACGCTCACCGAGCCCACCTTCGGCCTGGCCCTGGCGGCCCTGCCCGACGCGCACTGGAGCGCGCTCGCCCCGGCCGGACCGCTGCGGCACTGGAGATTGCTGGAGGTCGTCCAGGCCGGGCGCCTCGTCAGCAGCCCCCTGCGCATCGACGAGCGCGTCCTGCACCACCTGGTCGGGGTCGACCAGCTCGACGAGCGACTGAGCGCCCTGGCCGAGCCGGTCCAAACCGAACCGCTGCGCGTGCCCTCCCATCAGGCGGTGGCCGAGCGCCTCGCCAGGGCCTGGGCCGCCGCCGCCGACAGCCCGGCGCCTCCGGCGCTGCAGCTCTGGGGGGCCGACCCGGCCAGCCGGCGGGCGGTCGCGGCGGCGGCGGCGGCCCGGCTCGGGCTGCGCCTGTGGGCGGTCGCCGCCGAGCACCTGCCCGGCGACCCACGCGAGCTGGACGCGCTCGCGCGACTCTGGGAGCGCGACGTGGTGCTCGGCGGCAACGCGCTGCTGCTGGACGGCGACGGCGTCGACACCGACGACCCGCGGGCCCGGGCGGCGATCGGGCAGGCGGCCGAGACGGCGGGGGTGGCCGTGGTGACCAGCACCAAGGACCGTCGCCAGCGCCGCCACCGCCGGTCGCTCGCCTTCGAGGTGCGCCACCCCACCTCGGACGAGCAGCACCAGCTGTGGCGCACGGCGCTCGAGGGGACCGGCGGGAGCGATGTCGTCGACGACCTGGTCGGCCAGTTCGACCTGACCGCTCCCGCGATCGCCGAGGCCTGCGCCGAGGTGATCGGCCCAGCCGGCGAGCTGCACGACGGCGACAGCACCCCCGGCCGGGTCGCCGCCGAGCTGTGGGAGGCCTGCCGGACGAAGGCCCGGCCGGCGCTCGGCGAGCTGGCCCAGCGTATCGAGCCGGCCGCCACCTGGGACGACCTGGTCCTGCCCGCACCGCAACGGGGAGTGCTGGGCCAGCTCGCCCTCCACGTCCGTCACCGGGTGACCGTGTACGAGCGCTGGCGGCTGGGCCGCGGCGGCGCCCGTGGCCTGGGCACCACGGCGCTGTTCGTCGGCCCGAGCGGCACCGGCAAGACGCTCGCCGCCGAGGTGCTGGCCGGTGACCTGCGGCTGGACCTGTACCGGATCGATCTCAGCCAGGTCGTGAGCAAGTACATCGGCGAGACCGAGAAGAACCTACGGCGAGTCTTCGACGCGGCCGAGGCGGGCGGCGCGGTCCTGCTGTTCGACGAGGCCGACGCGCTGTTCGGCAAGCGCAGCGAGGTCCGTGACAGCCACGACCGCTACGCCAACATCGAGGTCAGCTACCTGCTGCAACGCATGGAGGCCTACCGCGGGCTGGCCATCCTGACCACCAACGCCAAGGAGGCGCTCGACCCGGCGTTCCTGCGCCGGATCCGCTTCGTCGTCTCCTTCCCGTTCCCCGACGCGAGCCTGCGCGCCGACATCTGGCGGCGGGTCTTCCCGCCCGAGGCGCCGACGGTCGGACTCGAGCCCGAGCGGCTGGGCCGCCTGAACCTCGCCGGCGGCAGCATCCGCAACATCGCGGTCAACGCCGCGTTCCTGGCCGCCGAGGCGGACCAGCCCATCGGCATGGGCCACCTGGCCGGGGCCGCGCGGGCCGAGTACGCCAAGCTCGAAAAGCCGTTGAGCACCGCCGAGCTGGCGGGGCTCGAGTCGGGAGGGCCGGCATGAGCCCGCCGCGCCTCGAGGTCCACGTCGAGCGGCTGGTGCTCGACGGGCTCGACGTGCCCGACCAGGCCGTGTTCGGGCCGGCGGTCGAGCGGGCCCTGGCCGACGCCCTGGCCGGAGGGGGCATCGCGCCGTGGCTGGCCGCGGGCCCGAGGCGCGGGACGCTCGACGCCGGGACGATCGAGCCGGGCAGCCGGCCGCTCGCCGATGGCCTGGCCCGGCGGGTCGCCGACCTGCTCGGCGGGAGGGGAGCGCGGTGAGCGCGGCCGGCCAGCGCCAGGTCGTGGCCGCCGGGACCGGGCGCCCCGGGACCGCCGTGCTCCGCCGCTGCGGCGGCGTGCGCTGCCCGGCCGGCACCTGCACCCACGACGACCGGCGGGAGCCCGTCCGGCGGACCGCCGTGGGTCCTGGTCCCGGCGCCGGCCGGGCCGACGTGGGGGCCGCGCTCGCCTCCCCCGGCCGCCCCCTCGACCCCGGGACCCTGGTGGCGATGGAGGCGAGCTTCGGCCACGACTTCAGCCGGGTGCGGGTGCACACCGACGCGGCCGCCGACGCATCCGCCAGGGAGCTGGGTGCCTCGGCCTGGACGCTCGGCGACAACCTGGTCTTCGCCCACCACCGCTACCGCCCGGACACCCCGGCCGGCCGGAAGCTGCTCGCCCACGAGCTGGCCCACGTCGTCCAGGGTCGCGGCGCCTCCGGTGGCGAGGCGGCGCCGGCCCTCCAGGCCGGGGTCGAGGTCGGCGCGGCGGACGCGCCGGCCGAGCGCGAGGCGGAGCGGGCGGCCGAGCTGGTCACCGCACCCGGGCCCGGCCGAGTGGGGGACGCGGGGCCAGCCCTGGCCCGTTCCGGGCGGCCCGGTCCCGCCGGCCCGCCCGTGCTGCAGCGGGCCTGCCCGACAGCGCCCACCAACATCGCCACGGCCCCGTCTCCGGAGCCATGCACCACCCGCGGCCCCCAGGCCGTGTCGGGCAGCATCCTGACCTTCTGCCAGGACTCGGTGGAGCTGACCGAGGGCCAGGACGCCTTCCTGGCCACGCTGATCGCGGAGGCCAAGCTGGCCACGGCCGTGGAGCTGCACGGCAACGCGTCCAGCGAGGGGCCGGCGGCGTACAACACCAACCTGGCCTGCTGGCGGGCCGCCACCATCGCCGCCAAGTTCCGGGCGGCCTCGGTCACCGCGCCGATCACCCTGTTCACGCACGGCGAGACCAGCGACTACGGCTCCCCCCAGTTCAACCGCAACGTCGTGGTCACGACCACGGCGCGGAGCTGTGGCCCGGACGCCACCGACTGGTTCATCGACCAGGTCGCGAAGGCCAAGGTGGACACGCGGGTGCTGTCCATCAAGACCCTCCTCGCGGACGCTCGCCGCCTGGCGGCGGCCGAGGGCATCTCGGCCGAGGAGCTGGCCGTGGGTGGGGTGGCCAGGAAGGTCCGGGCCGCGGAGGCGGCCGCCGGCAGGCCGCCGCGCACCCCGACGGCCAGCGCCCAGATGGCCGCCGCCGCGTCCGGGGAGGCGGAGCTGGTCAGGGCGGGGGCCATCGTGGCGGCGGGCGTGCTGCTCCCGGGAGGGGGCGGGGCGGCCGCCGGGCTCGGGCTGGCGCTCCTCAAGATCCGCAACGCCGCGCTCGCCTGGGCGGACCTGGTCGGCACCGGGAAGCCCTTCGACTTCAAGAACGACAGCGCGACCATGAAGAAGCCACGGTCGGCGCACTGCCCGCTCGACTGCGAGGACACCATCACACTCTGCCCGGCGTCGCTGTCGGACTGCTACCAGACCGACGTCCCCGGCAACCTGTTCTACGCCCACGTCGGCCGCTTCGTCGGCTGGACCGAGCTGGTCCTGCAGCTCGGCTCGCAGTACGCCCAGCTCACCTCGACCAAGACGTGGGACCCGCCGGAGGATCCCCCGATGATCACGCTCGGGTTCAACCTGACCGACCCGCTGACCCGCTCGGCGCTGTGCGCCACCCTCAGGTCCAACCGGTCCCTGTTCGTCATGAGACCATGCGCCAACTGCTCCGAGCCGACCTCGGCGGCGTTCCGATGAGCGGGCGGGAACCGGCCCTGGTGACCGCCACGCGCGGCCCGGCTCCCGAGCCCACCGGCTGGGCGACCGTCCGCCGCTGCGGCGGCCACCCATGCGGACCGGCCGGCTGCGACGGCCCCGAGCGGGCCGATGGCGTCGTCCGGCGCGCGCCCTCGCCGGCGGGCACGCCGCCGCCGCCCCCGGCCGGGGCCGGCGCCGGACCGAGGCAGGCCCCAGCTGAGCTCGCCGCGACCGTCGCCACCGCGGGCCGGCCGCTGGAGCCGGGCGTCCAGGCCGAGATGGAGGCTGCCTTCGGCCACGACTTCAGCGCCGTGCGCGTCCACACCGACGCTCGCGCGGCCCGGTCGGCCGCGGCCATCCAGTCGACCGCCTGGACGGTCGGCTCCCACATCGGCTTCGCCGGCGGGCGCTACGAGCCCGGCACGGCGACCGGGCGGCGGCTGCTCGCCCACGAGCTGGCCCACGTCGTGCAGCAGTCGGGCGCGACCGGGCACCCCCAGACGTCGCGGCTGCGGCTCGGCGACCCAGGGGACGCGGTCGAGCGGGAAGCCGAGGCCGCCGCCGAGCGCGCCGCCGGCGGCGGCACCGCCGCGGTGGCCATCGCCGACACCCGGCAGCGGGTCCGCCGCCAGGGCACGCTCTCCTGCGCCCTGCTCAACGACCCGACCACCGGCGTGCCCACCTGCGTGAACATGGGCGGCTGCGCCGGCACCTGCGTGCTGCACAACCCGTTCCCGCTGCCGCCCTACTGCGCCTGCCAGCCGGGCCTGCCGGCACCGCCACCACCGACGCTGCCGCCACCACCGTTCCCGCTGCCGCCACCGTTGCCGCCCCCGTCCCCGCCGCCGGCACCGCCACCGGGGCCACCGCCGGTCGTCGACTCGGTCGAGGTCGAGAACAGCCGGGCGGCGATCACCTACCGGGAGCCGAGCAACCTCGGCGCGGCCGGGCGCGACCATTGGGTCACGATCGCCGGGACCAGGCCCGACATCGTCGTCCGGGCGAACCTCAACCCGGCCACCCCCGAGGCCGACCCGGCGGCGGCCGGGGTCGTCTGGGAGAGCGAGCCGCCCGGCGCGCTCAGTCCCGGCACCGGACCGCTGCACGTGACCCTGGACGTCCCGACCGCCCGCAAGCGGGTGGTGCGGGCCAGGCTGGGCGCGAGCAGCGCGGAGCTGACCGTGTGGGCGGTCTTCGTGGAGGTGACCACGCCCGGTCCGGTGGCGCCGGTGGTGGCGGTGACCCCGACCCGTATCACCATGAACACCGACATCCACTTCACCGGACGCATCTTCCCGCGGGCGATCATCACCGACCCGGACCGGCCCGCCCTGGACGTCGGCGCACCGACACTGCCGGCCGGCGCGAACATCTGCGGCGACCCACTGGCCGGCGGGGTCAACCGCCGCTGGGACATGAGCCGCCAGCGGCGACTGAACAACCTGGACCCGGCCGGGCTGCTGCCGGCGATCCGCGCGACCGCGGCGCGGCCCTGCCTGCACACAGCCGGCGTCTATCCGCTCGCCGACGAGGTCGGCAACGACGACACGGGCACCGGCGACGAGATGAACGACCCGTACGGCGGCGGCGGGGCGATCACCAGCCGCGACCACCCGCACCGGGCCTACCGGCACGCCGTCGGCGTGGACGGCGACACGATCGAGCAGCGGCTGCAGTTCCGGGAGTTCGCCCGGCTGGAGTTCAACCGCACCTGGTGGAAGGTCTCCCACTTCGTCCCCTGGCGGATCCACAACCGCCTCCTCAAGGTCGCCGGCCGGTGGACGGACAACGGTTCCGACGCGGCGGCCGACAACGCCGGGTTCTGAGCGCACGAGCAGGAGGGTCCATGGGCACGTTCGATTCGGCGCCACGGTCGCGCAAAGGGGCCATCGTCGGGATCGACCCGTTCAACCCGCTGGCCAGCGTGATCGTGTTCCAGTACAACCCCGAGACGCTGACCCGGACGCTGGCCGCGCGGGCGGCGGCGACACCGGGCGAGGCCGCCGCCAGAGGCGAGGCGCTGCGCCTGCAGGGGCCGCCGGCCGAGACGATCCGGCTCGACGTCGACCTGGACGCGGCCGACCAGCTGGAGACGGGCGACCCGCTGGCCGAGTCGTTCGGCGTGGCCCCGGCCCTGGCGTCGCTCGAGATGCTGCTGTACCCGAAATCGGCCCTGGTGATCGCCAACGAGGTGCTCGCCACGCTCGGGATCATCGAGGTCATCCCGCCCGAGGCCCCGCTCACCCTGCTCGTCTGGGGCGCCGGCCGCGTGCTGCCGGTGCGGATCACCCAGTTCAGCGTCGTCGAGCAGGCGTTCGACAGCGACCTCAACCCCATCCTGGCCAAGGTCACTCTCGGGTTCAACGTGCTCACCTACGACGACGTGGGCCTGGCCAGCGTCGGCGGCGCGCTCTACCTGGCCCAGCAGATCGCCAAGGAGGGGCTCGCCACGGCCAACGGCCTGGCCGCGGTCCAGGGCGCCGTGTCCGGCGCCGGGGCGCTGTCCCTCGGCCAGAGCGGCGTGGGAGGCCCATGATGTTCGACCCGGCCAGCCGCTACGCGAGCGTCGCCGACGCCACCCTCACGGTGACGGCCCCCGACGGGACCTCCAGGACGGTGACGTTCAAGCGGCGCCGCTTCGTCCCGCCCGCCGCGGCCCACACCACGCTGGTGGAGCACACCGTGGCCCAGGGCGAGCGGCTCGACAACGTGACCGCGCGCTACCTGGGCGATCCGACCCGGTTCTGGCAGGTGTGCGACGCCAACCAGGTCCTCGACCCGGCCGAGCTCGAGCGGGCCGGCCGGATCATCCGCATCGCCGTCCAGACCCCCGGCGTGGGCGTGACCTAGGAGGGGCCGTGCTGACCAGCCTGCTCGGCATCCGGCTCGTCCTGTGGACGGGGGCGACCATCCCCAGCCCTCCGGACCGGGACGTCATGGCCTCGCTCGTCCGGGTCAAGGTCACCAACGACGCCCGTCTCGGCGACGGGTTCCAGCTCACCTTCGCGGCCGCCAAGCGGGCCGACGGCAGCTACGACCTGGACTCCTCGAGCGCGTTCGACCCGCTCAACCGGGTGTGGGTCGGGGTCGTGATGGGCGCCGTCCCCGAGGTGCTGGTCGACGGTGTGATCACCCAGACGCAGCTCGAGCCCTCCAACCAGCCGGGCCTCTCGACGTTCATGGTCACCGGCACCGGGCTGTCGCTCAAGCTCGACCTGGAGGAGCGCGCCGAGCGCTACCCCAACCAGCCGGACTCGGTCATCGTGACCCAGCTGCTGGCCGCCTACCCGGAGCTGGGGCTGGTGCCGGTGGTCACCCCGACCACCGACGTCCCCATCGAGGTGGACCGCGTCCCCAGGCAGCGCGGCACCGACCTGGACTTCATCCACAAGGCCGCGGGCCGTAACGGCTTCGTGTTCCGGATCGAGCCGGTCACCTTCGGGGTCAACACCGCCTACTGGGGGCCGGACAACCGGATCGGGCTCCCGCAGCCGGCGCTCAGCGTCAACTTGGGCGCCAGCACCAACGTGCGCCGGCTGACGTTCGGCAACGACGCGCTCGCCCCCGTCGGCGCGAAGGGCAGCTTCATCGAGCCCATCGCCAAGCTGCGCATCCCCATCCCGTCGCTGCCGCCGCTGCGCCTGCCGCCGCTGGCGGCCTCGGCGGTGCCGGCCGCGCGGACCGAGCTGCTGGCCGACACGGCCAACGCCAACCCGGCCCAGGCCCTGCTCGCCTCCCAGGCCGTCTCGACCAGGGCCGCGGAACCCCTCACCGCCGAGGGCGAGCTGGACTCGATCCACTACGGCACGGTCCTGCGGGCCCGGCGGCCGGTCGGGGTCCGCGGCGCCGGCCTCCAGCACGACGGGAACTGGCAGGTCACCAGCGTCACCCACGAGATCACCAAGGGGAGCTACAGCCAGCAGTTCGCGCTGGCCCGGGAGGGGACGGGGGCGTTGCTCCCGGTGGTGCGACCATGACCAACGACAACGGCGGACGCTTCTGGGGCAAGTACCGGGGGGTCGTGAGCGACATCTCCGACCCGCGCATGCTCGGGCGCATCAAGGCGACCGTGCCCGACGTGCTCGGCGACCAGGAGAGCGGCTGGGCGCTGCCGGCGGCCCCGTTCGGCGGCAGCCAGGCCGGGTTCTTCGCCCTGCCCAAGACCGGGGCCGGGGTCTGGATCGAGTTCGAGCACGGCGACCCCGACTATCCGATCTGGACCGGCGCCTGGTGGGGGTCCGAGTCCGAGGTCCCGAGCGTCCTGCTCGCCCCGCCGTACAAGAAGCTGCTGATCCAGACCGAAGGCGGCCACACCGTCGTGCTGGACGACACGCCAGGGACGGGCGGGATCACCCTGACCACCTCCGGCGGCCAGAAGCTCGTGCTCAGCTCGACCGGCATCGAGATCGACAACGGCAGCGGGGCCAGCCTGAAGCTGAGCGGCCCGCAGGTCTCGATCAACGGCGGCGCCCTGGAGGTGACCTGAGATGCCGGGTGCGCTGATCCAGGTGGGCGCGACCGTGCTGTGCCAGCACGGCGGCCAGGCCCAGGCGACTACCCCGGACCCGCGGGTCAAGGCCGGGAGCCAGCCCATCACCACCCAGCCGTCACCGTGGGTCGTGGCCGGCTGCCCGTTCGTGCCCCCGGGCGGCAACGGCCCCTGCGTGTCGGCCCAGTGGGTCAGCGCCGCGCTCCGGGTCAAGGCCGGCGGCCAGCCGGTGCTGCTGGCCGACAGCGTGGCCGTGTGCACGCCCACCGGCACCGGCCTGAACGTGATCCAGACCCAGCCCCGCGTGCAGGGGAAGTGAACGAGACCGCGACCAGGAGACGACAAGGAGACGGCATGGAGGTCGACTACCCGACGCATGTGGACCTGCAGGGCCGCACGGCGCTGACCGGGCCCGACGACCATCTACGGGACCTGGTCGAGCAGGTGCTGTTCACCACCCCGGGCGAGCGGGTCAACCGACCCGACTTCGGGACCGGACTGCTGCAGCTGGCCTTCGAGCCCAACTCCGAGCCGCTCGCCTCGGCCACCCGGGTCGCGGTGCAGGCCGCCCTCCAGCGGGCGCTGGGTGAGCTGATCGAGGTCCGCGAGGTGCTCGTGGCCGCCGACGATGCGGCCCTCCAGGTCACCGTCGGCTACCTGATGCGCCGGACCGGCGCCACGCGGCGGGACAGCTTCGCGGGGGCGCCGTAGCCGTGGCCACGCTCGCCGGCGCACGCTACCAGTGCGGGTCGCCCGGCCGCCGCCAGGCGGTCCTCGACGCGGGCGACCTGAACGGCCTTGACTGGCTGGAGGTCGCCCCCGACCAGCTCAGCCTGACCGTCCGATGCCTGCGGCCGCTGCCCGGGACCGGGTCGGGCGCGGTCCCGCCGGCGCCCGCCCCCGCGCTCACCCCGGCCAACATCACCGTCGCCGGCGGGGTGCGGCGGCCCGACATCAAGGTCACCGCGGTGGCCGCGGCGGGCGACGTGCTCACCGTCACCGTCGACCGGCCCGGCGACTTCTCCACCTACGAGCTGCGCGTGCATGCCGTCGGCGACCCGGACACGCCACCGGACGGCTTCGACCCGCGCCTGACGGTGCTGCCGTTCTCGTTCAAGACCGACTGCGCCAACCCCTTCGACTGCGCGCCCCCGCCGGCCGAGCCCCCACCGCCCCTGCCCGAGCCGGAGATCGACTACCAGGCAAAGGACTACACCAGCTTCCGCCGCCTCATGCTCGACCGGCTGGCCGTGACCCTGCCCGCCTGGACCGAGCGCAACCCGGCCGACCAGCAGGTGATGCTGGTCGAGCTGCTGGCCTTCGCGGCCGACCGGCTCAGCTACACCCAGGACGCCGTGGCCACCGAGGCCTACCTCGGCACCGCCCGCCACCGGATCTCGGTCCGCCGCCACGCCCGGCTCCTGGACTACCGGATCGGCGACGGCACCAACGCCCGGGTGTTCGTCCAGCTCACCGCCGCCCAGGACGGACCGCTGCCGCCCGGCACGGCGTTCCTCGCCGGCGACCCCGCCGACCCCGACCGGGCGATCGTGTTCGAGCCCATGCACCCGATCGTGCTGCGGGCCGCGCAGAACACCGTCCAGCTCTACACCTGGGACGACACCGACTGCCGCCTGCCGGCGGGGGCCACCGCCGCGACCCTGCGCGGCGACCCGCCGCTCGACCTCGCCCCGGGGGACCTGCTCCTGCTCGAAGAGGTGCTCGACCCGGTCACCGGCAAGGCGACCGACATCGACCCCACCCACCGGCAGGTGGTACGGCTCACCTCCGTCACCGCGGGCACCGACCCCGTCGGCGGCACCGCGGTGGTGGAGGTGACCTGGGCCGACGAGGACGCCCTCGGCTTCGACCTCACCGTCTCGGCGGTCGTGCCCGGCCCGGGCGGCGGGCTCGTCCGGGCCACGACGGCCGTCGCCGGCGGCAACGTCGTGCTCGCCGACCATGGCCAGACGGTCGCCGGCGAGCCGCTGGACATGCGCGGCGGCCGCCGGGCGCGACCCCGGCTGGCCGCCGGGCCGGTCACCTTCACGGCCGGCTACGACCAGGCCGGACCGGCCTCGGCCGCCCTCGGCCAGGACCCGCGGACGGCCCTGCCCGCCATGACCGTGGCCGGCGAGGGCGAGACCTGGAGGCCCGTGTACGACCTGCTCGGCTCGTCCGGGCTGGCGACCGAGCTCGTGGTCGAGATCGACTCCGACGGCACGGCATGGCTCCGCTTCGGGGACGACGTGCACGGGCGCGCCCCCGACCCCGGCGAGGCGTTCACCGCCACCTACCGGGTCGGCAACGGGCCGGCCGGCAACGTCGGCGCCGAGGCCGTCACGGCCGTCACCGGCGCCGGCACCCTCGTCCTGACGGTCCGCAACCCGCTCCCCGCGGCCGGGGGGACCGGCCCGGAGCCGGCCGACCTGGTCCGGCTGCTCGCGCCCCAGGCCTTCAGGCGGCAGGAGCGCGCGGTCACCGAGGCCGACTGGGCCGAGGTCGCCGGCCGCTACCCGGGGGTGCAGAAGGCGGCCGCCCGGCTGCGCTGGACCGGGAGCTGGACGACGGTGTTCGTGACCGTCGACCGGCTCGGCGGCCTGGAGGTCACCCCCGCGTTCGAGGCGGAGCTGCGCGCGTTCCTGGAGCGCTACCGGCTCGCCGGGTACGACCTGGAGGTCGACGGCCCGGTGCCGGTGCCCCTGGAGCTGGTCATCGAGGTGTGCGTCCGCCCAGGCTTCCGAGCCGACCAGGTGCAGCGCGAGCTGCTCCAGGCGCTCGGCTCGGGACGCCTGGCCGGCGGGCGGCGCGGCTTCTTCCATCCCGACAACTTCACCTTCGGCCAGCCCGTCTACCTCAGCCAGATCGAGCAGGTCGCACGCTCGGTCCCCGGCGTGGACTGGCTGGTGGCGACCACCTTCCGGCGCCTCGGCCATCCGGACAACCAGGAGCTGGAGCAGGGGCTGCTGCGGCCGGGGCCACTGGAGATCGCCCAGCTCGCCAACGACCCCAACTTCCCCGAGCACGGCTGGCTCGAGCTGATCATGCGAGGTGGCCTGTGAAGGAGAACCCTCCCGGTCGCGACCGGCTCGACGTCAGGGTGGACACCCAGGCCGGCTTCAAGGCGACGATGCTGGAGGAGATGTCGCGCAGGCCGGAGCTGGCCGGCCTGAAGGCCCGCACCGACGACGACCCGTCGGTGGCGGTGGCCGACGCCTGGGCGTGCGTGCTGGACGTGCTCGCCTTCTACCAGGAGCGCATCGCCGACGAGGGCTACCTTCGCACCGCGACCGAGGACCTGTCCGTGCGCGAGCTGGCCCGCACCGTCGGCTACGAGCTGTCGCCCGGCGTGGCCGCGGACTGTCCGCTGGCGTTCACCCTGGAGACCGCTGTCGGCTCCCCGTCCCAGGTGACCATCGAGGCGGGCACCAGGGCGCAGAGCCTTCCCGGGCCGGGCCAGCTGCCGCAGACCTTCGAGACGGCGGCGGTCCTGGACGCCCGCCCCGAGTGGAACGCCCTCACCGCCCGGCGCAGCGTCCCCCGGCGAGTCGGGCCCGGCGCCACCGAGGCGTTCCTGGCCGGCGCCGTCGCCGACCTGGCCCCGGGCGACACGGTGGTGGTCGTCGGGCGGGAGCGGGAGGCCAGCTCGTCCAGCCGCGCCTGGGCGCTGCGCACGCTCACCGAGGTCGACCTCAGGCGGGCCGAGGACATCACCCGGATCGCCTGGGACACAGGGATCGGGAAGGGGCGCGCCGGGGACGAGCAGGTCCCCGACCCCGCCGACGCGCGGGTGTTCGCGCTGCGCCTGCGGGCCGGGGTGTTCGGCCACAACGCCCCCGACTGGCGCACCCTCCCGCCCGCGATCCAGGACCAGTTCAAGCCGCCGGACCCCAAGGGCAAGGTGTTCGAGAAGGGCAAGGAGACCGAGAAGGGCAAGGAGACCGAGAAGGGCAAGATGCCCGAGAAGGGCAAGGAGGTGCTCGACTACCTGGACTGGCCGCGCTTCACGGTGGTCCCGGACGGCGCCACGGGCAACGTCGTCGATCTGGACGCGCTCCACCCCGAGGTCCTCCCGGGGAGCTGGGCCGCCCTGGTCAGCCCGACCGCCACCGAGCTGTACGGGGTCGAGCGGTCCGAGGCGGTGGCGGCGGCCGACTTCGCCCTGGCGGGCACGGTCACGCGCCTCACCCTGACCGGGGCCGGCATCGCCCAGCGCTTCGGCAACCAGGTCCGCCAGACCCTCGTCCTGGCCGACAGCGCGGAGCTGGGGCTGGCCGAGGCGCCGGTGACCGAGCCGGTCCAGGGGGCCACGGTCGAGCTGGCCGCCCCCGTCCCCCGGCTGCCCGGCGGCCGGCTGCTGGTCGCCGGCGGCCGGCGCGCCCGCCTCGCCGTCGCCCCCGGCGTCCACGGGCTGACGCTCGTCCCGGCCGGCGGCGGGGCGGCGGTCACCCTGCACCCCGGCGACGTGGTCCAGGTGCTCGAGCCGAGCCTGGCCGCCCTGGCGGCCGACGGGACCAGGGCATGGAGCGTCCGCACCGACTCCGGGGACACGGGCGAGGTGCGGGCAACCGGCGAGCAGCTCGTCGCGGCCCCAGCCAGAGACGACGACCCCGTGCTCCGCGAGCTGGTCGTCGTCGCCGACCCGCCCGCCGGCGCGCCGGCGACCCAGACCACCGTCGAGCTGACCGCCGCGCTCGGCCAGGCCTACGACCGGGCCTCGTTCCAGCTGCTGGCCAACGTCGCGCCGGCCACCCACGGCGCCACCACCAGCCAGGTCCTCGGCAGCGGCGACGCCTCCGCGGCGCTGCAGGCCTTCCGCCTCCAGCAGGGCCCGCTGACCTACGTGCGCGCGGCCACCGCTGGCGGCGCGGCCAGCACCCTCGAGGTCAGGGTCGACGGGGTCCTATGGACCGAGGTGCCCTCACTGTTCGGGACCGGCCCGCGAGACCGCGTCTACACCGTCCGGATCGGCGACGACGGGACCGCCACCGTGCAGTTCGGCGACGGGGCACAGGGCGCGCGGCTGCCCACCGGCAACGAGAACGTCGTCGCCACCTACCGGGTCGGCACCGGCCTCGCCGGCAACGTGGCCAGCGGTCAGGTGACCTTGCTGCTGACCCGCCCGCTGGGCGTCCGCGGCGTGACCAACCCGCTGGCCGCCGGGCTCGCCGCCGATCCCGAAGGCGGCGACCTCGCCCGCCGCAACGCCCCGCGCAGCGCCCTCACCTTCGACCGAGCCGTGTCCCTGACCGACTTCGAGGAGCTGACCAGGTCGTTCGCGGGGATCGCGAAGGCCACCGCGAGCTGGGTCTGGGACCGCGAGACCCGGCTGGTGCACCTGACGGTGGCCGGCGAGCTCGGCGCCCCGGTGGACAAGGCGACCGGCGACGCGCTGCTGGTCGCCCTGCACGCGGCCGGGGACCCCCACACCCGGGTGCGCATCGACTCCTACGAGCCGGTCACCTTCGACGTCGCCGTGCTGCTGTTCGTCGACCCGGCCTACGACGCGGCCGCGGTGCGCGAGGCGACCACGGCCGCGCTCAGCGCCGCGTTCTCCTTCGAGCGCCGCGACCTCGGCCAGCCGGTGAGCCGCAGCGAGGTGAGCGGCGTCGTCCAGGCGGTGCCGGGCGTGGCCGGCGTCACCCTCACCACCCTGGCCCTCCACGGCGGTGAGGGCGTGGCCACGCTGCTGCCGGCACGCAAAGGCGTTGGCGACGGGACCGCCGTCCTGCCCGCCCAGCTCCTGACCCTCGATCCCGCCGGCCTCACCTTCGCGGAGCAGCAGGCATGAGCCGATCCGTTGGCGAAGACCTCTACAGGCTTCTTCCCGCCGTCTACAAGCTCAGGGACGCCGAGCCCTCGCAGGCCGGCATGCTGCGCGCGCTGCTCGAGGTGCTCGGCGGCCGGGGTGACGTGGTCGAGGCCGACATCGACCAGCTCTACGACAACTGGTTCATCGAGACCGGCGACGACTGGGTGGCCAGCTACATCGGCGACCTGCTCGGAGTGCGGCCACTGCACCCGGTCGGCCCGGGCACCGCCAGCCCGCGCGCCCTGGTGGCCAACACGATCGCCTACCGGCGCCGCAAGGGCACCGCCGCCGTCCTCGAGCAGCTCACCAGCGACGTCACCGGCTGGCGGGCCCGGGCGGTCGAGTTCTTCCAGCTGCTGGCGACCACCCAGCAGCTCAACCACCTCCGGCCCGGCAACCTGCGCACGCCCGACCTGCGCCGCGCCGCCGCCCTCGAGCTGCTGGACGGGCCGTTCGACCAGGCCGCCCACACCGCCACGGCCCGCCCGGTCGGCCGGGGTGGGCGCTACGCCATCGAGCATGTCGGCCTGTTCGTCTGGCGCCTGACGCCCTACCAGGTCACCGACGGGACGCCGCGGCCGGCCGCCGACCCGCCCGACGGCCGCTACCACCTCGACCCGGCCGGCCTGGACGTGCCCCTGGTCAACGTGCCGCGAACCGAGCCGGAGATCACCCACATCGCCGAGGAGCGTGACGTCCCCGCCCTGCTGCGGCGCCGGCCGCTCTACGACGAGCTGGAGGCCCGCAGGCAGGCGCTGGCCGATGGCCGCCCCATCCCGACGCCGACCTGGTTCGGCAACGACGACCCGGTCCTGACCGTGGTCACCGACCAGGGCAAGGTCCCGCCCGAGGAGCTGCTCGTCTGCGACCTGAGCGACGAGGTCCCCGCCCCGCCGACCGGCTGGCGCCGCCCGCCGGCGACTGTCCGCTACCGACGCGCCGACGGCAGCGAGGTGTCGCTGCCCATCACCGTGGCCGTCGACCCGGTCCTGGGGCGGCTGGCGTTCCCCGACGGGGTGGTCCCCGCCGAGGTCAGGGCCGAATCCGCCTACGCCTTCTCGGCCGACGTCGGCGCCGGGCCCTACGACCGCAGGGACACGCTGCCCGTCGACCTGCTGGCCAGGGCGACCTGGCTGCGGGCCGTGAGCCCCCGCTTCCCCCCCGAGCCGGACCTGCTCATGCCGACCCTGACCGAGGCCGTGCGGGCCTGGGCCGCCGCCCCACCAGGCACCGTCGGTGTGATCGCCGTCCTGGACAGCTCGACCTATGCGGAGGAGCTCACCGGCACCGACCGGATCCAGGTGCCCGCGGGCAGCGAGCTGCTGATCGTCGCCGCCCAGTGGCCGCAGGTCCAGGCGGGCGGCCCCCACCCGCCCGGGTCGCTGACCGCCACCCAGCTCGTCCCCGACGAGCTGCGCCCCCACCTGCTTGGCGCGGTCGAGGCGCTCGGGACCCCGGGAGGCGCCGACGCGCCGGCCGGCCGGCTCACCCTCAGCGGGCTGCTGGTCGACGGCCAGGTGACCGTCCCGCCCGGCAATCTCGGCCGGCTCAGGCTGGCCAACACGACGCTGGTCCCCGCGCGTGGTGGCCTGCGGGTGTCGTCGGCGGCCGCCAAGGCCAAGCGCAACAGCTCACTCACCGTGGAGGTGGTCCGCTCGATCAGCGGTCCGGTCACCCTGGCCCCGACCGTCCCGGCGCTGCGGCTGGTCGACAGCGTCGCCGACGCCGCCGGCCAGGCCGCCGCCATCGCGGCGCCTGGCGCGAGCGTGTCGCTCGACGCCTCGACGGTGCTCGGCGCCACCGCCGCACGCCAGCTCGAGGCCAGCGACACGATCTTCACCAGACCGGTCACGGTGGAACGACGGCAGGAAGGCTGCGTCCGCTTCAGCTTCGTGCCCGCCGGGTCGACCACCCCACGCCGCCACCGCTGCCAGCCCGACCTGGCCCTCGACCCCGCGCACGGCCCGGTCGACGAGGCCGCCGTCCGTGCCCGCCTGGAGCCCGTGTTCGGATCGCGACGCTACGGCGACCCCGACTACGTCCAGCTCGGCCCCGGCTGCGCGAGCGAGCTGACCGAGGGCGCCTCCGACACCGCCGAGATGGGGGTGTTCCACCACCTGCAGCAACCGCAGCGCAAGCGCAACCTCCGCGCCGCGCTCGACGAGTACCTGCGCTTCGGCCTTGAGGCCGGCGTCTTTGACGTGACCTGACCGAGGGGAGGCACAGTTGTCAGCCGCCGACATCACACGCTCCACCTTCGTGGCGAGTGACCACTTCAGCGGCGTCCGCATGCAGCAGGGCCGCGTGCAGCTGGACGCCGACGCCAACGAGCAGATCGACATCCAGGCGTACCTGGACCGGGCGCTGACGGTCGACGTGGTCGGCCCCGACGGCACCCCGAAGCACGGCGGCGGGTTCGCGCTGGCCGCCACCCCCGACGGCACCGACCTGGCCATCTCCCCCGGCCGGGCATGGGTCGACGGGACCGTGTGCGAGCTGGAGGGCGAGCAGGTCGCGGCCGGCAACCTCACCGCCAACGCGGTGACGCCGGCCACGCTCGTGCTCGACGGCCGCGAGCTGGCCGCCAACGACTGGGTCGCGCTGACCTCCTCCGGCGGCGCCGGCGCGGTCGTCGTCCGGATCGGCTCGGTCGACGCCGGCAGCCGCGAGCTCGGCTTCTCGTCCCCGGTCGACCCGAGCGCGCTGCCCGGGGACGTGCGGCTGCGCCGGGTCGTGTCGTACGCCACCCAGCCCGACCTGGCCGAGCCACCGCACACCACCCGGCCCAATCCCGGTGCCGCGGCCGTCCTGGACCTGGAGGACGGCACCTACCTGGCCTACCTGGACGTCTGGCAGCGCGAGCTGACAGCGCTGCAGGTACCACGCATCCGTGAGGTCGCCCTCGGCGGGCCGGACACGGCCACCCGCACCCGCACCGTGTGGCAGCTGCGCCTGGTCGACCTCGGAGCCGAGGGGGCCGGCGCCACCTGCGACGGGCAGCTCGATGCGTGGGACCAGCTGGTCGACCCGCCGGGCGGCAGGATGCAGGCCGAGTCGGTGCCCGGGCCGCCCGACGACACGCCGTGTGTCGTGCCGCCCTCCGGCGGCTTCCAGGGTCTGGAGAACCACCTCTACCGGGTGCAGATCCACGACGTGGCCGCGGACGGGACGACCACGGTCGTGTGGAGCCGCGACGGCGGCACGGTCGCCGCCGCGTGGACCGGCGCGAGCGGCGACGAGCTGGTGATCGGCGCGGCGCCGCGCGACAGCTCGCTCGGCTTCGCCGGGGGCGACCTGGTCGAGCTGACCGACGACACCCGCGAGCTGGCTGGCCGGCCGGGGACGCTGGTCCGCCTGCTGAAGGCGGAGGACGAGACGCTGCGGGTCGATCCTGCCACCGCGACCGGCTCGCTGGACCTGGCCGACTACCCGAGCCACCCGGTGGTCCGCCGCTGGGACTCACCCGGGGCGGTCACGATCCAGCGGGACACGGCGATCCCGCTGGAGGATGGCATCCGCGTCACCTTCCCGGCCGGTGGTCGCTACCGGCCAGGCGACTACTGGCTGATCCCGGCGCGCACCGCCACGGCGGACATCGAGTGGCCGCGCGACAGCAAGCGGCGCCCCCTGGCCATGCCGCCGGTCGGCGTCGGGCACGCCTACGCGCGGCTGGCCTTGGTCCACGTCGCCGGCGGGGCGCTCACCCTGACCAACTGCCTGACCCGGTTCCCTGCCCTGACCGAGCTGACCGCCGCCGACGTCCTGTTCGACAACGCCAAGTGCGCGCTCCCGGTGGCCGGGACCGTCCAGCAGGCCCTGGACACGCTCTGCCAGGAGCGAGATCTCCGGTACCACAACCGTCGCCTGCACGGCTGGGGCGTCGTCGACGGCCTCCAGGTCCACTGCGGGCCGGACGCGGACCAGACCGACCGCCGGCACGTCACGGTCGAGGTCGGCTACGCGATCGACTGCGAGGGCAACGACCTCAACCTCAACGACAAGAAGGAGCTGGACATCATCGACATGATCGGCCAGCTCCCCGAGAGCCCGCTCGCCAACGGCGACGGCGACGTGAGCCTCACCATGGTCCTCGACGCGAACCAGGAACTGTCCTTCGCGGTCGAGAAGTTCGACCCGAAGGACACGCAGGAGAAGGCGCCGCTGGTGCCCGGCACGCTCCTCTTCGACTTCTACGACCAGTGCGTCCGTCCGATCGAGACGTTCCTGCGCACGCAGCTCACGCGCGAGGGGGACGACAAGCGCCCGGCCGGGCCGGCCAGCCGGCGGCTCACCGCGGTCACCAACCTGCTGGTCCAGCCGGTCAACCCGACCTCGGGCCAGAACGTCTTCATCTCCAAGCGCGAGGACGACATCATCCGTGAGTTCTACGTCGAGCTGAAGAAGCTGCTGACGAGCGAGACGTTCTGCGCGATGTTCGACGAGGCGCGGAAGCTGCCCGACTACAAGTTCGCCGACCTGGACATGGACACCATCTTCGGGGTCGGAGGCCACACGCGGCTCCGCCTGCGCCCCGACGCCCAGGAGGCCTGGACCCTCGGCCCGGGGGTGAACCCGACCAAGCCGGTGACGCGGATCAACCGCTACGATCTTGCCGCCCGCGAGCTCAAGGACGTGATCGACCCGGTCGCCGGCGTCACCCTGACCGCGAACACCACCGACACGGGCGCCGGGGCCGTGCAGGACGTCGCGTTCTCGCCCGACAGCAAGCTGATCTACGTGGCCGTGGCGACCCGCAACGAGGAGAACACGATCTTCCGCGTCGGGGCGCTCACCGAGGAAGGGGTCAACTGGCGGCCGACGGTCATGATCTGCGGCGTCAAGCTGGTGACGCTCGCGACCACCGCCGCCGACCCGACGCGGGTCTACGCCATCGGGCTGCACAAGGTTCACCTGGACAATCCGGCCAAGGGCAAGCCGGCGTTCCGCTGGGAAGGCAAAGGGCTGTTCCAGATCGACCCGGATGCGGTCAACCCGAACCTGGAGCCGATGCCGAACATCCCCGACTTCAACCCGGTCGGGCACCTCGTCGTCGACGAGCGCGGGGTCGCGGTCGCGAGCGCGACGGCGGCGGCCACGGCCGTCACCAGCGGCTACACTAGCCTGGTCCAGCTCAAGCTGCCCGAGGGCACCGAGATCGGCCCGCGCATCACCCTGCCCCGGGTCGGCAACGACGACATCGCCTTGGCCCGCCGGGGCCTCGACGTCGCCGACTCGGTGTACGCGGTGCTGAACCCGGCGACCACCGAGGGCGGCAAGGAGGTCGTCGGCTACACCCTGGGTCCGGGGGACCCGCTCACCCCCAACCCGATCCAGCTGCCGGAGAACACCGCCGTCCGGCTCCAGTGGGTGCCGAGGGCGCTGCTGGCGACCTCGGCCGACGCCTACCTGCTGCGCATGATCGACCCGGAGGGCAACACGCTCGTGGCCGAGTATGCCCTGCCGTTGCAGGTCGGACCGGTCGCCATCGCGGCCCACCCGAAAGGCTTCACGTTCGTCCTGAACCAGGTCAGCAACACGGTGAGCGTGCTGCCGCCCCCCGTGGTCGCCCCGGACTTCCGCTTCGACCTCGGCGCCCTGATCGACTACCGCAAGGCGATGCTCGAGGCGTTCACCGACCTGGCGGCGGGGTTCCTGCAGTACCTCAAGGACTGCTTCTGCGAGCAGCTCATGGTCGACCCGCCCGAGTGCAAGGGCGACGAGCGCATCCACCTGGGCTGCGTGAGCGTGCGCGACGACCACGTCCGCAAGGTGTGCAACTTCACCAAGCGCCGCTACGTGAAGAGCTTCCCCACCGTCAGCTACTGGCTGTCGGTGATCCCGGTCGAGGCGATGATCCGGCAGGCCGTCGACTGGCTGTGCTGCCTGGCCGTTCCGGACCAGCTCGCCAAGGTGACGGTGACCGGCTCGTCCGACGCGAACGGCCCGGGTGCCAACCGGGTCGGCGTCGGGGTGCTGCAGCAGTTCATCTCGTTCGTCCAGGGGTCCGATCTCCCCACCCGGTTCCTTGAGCTCACCGACCGCAGCAGGATCTTCCGGTCGACGGCCACCACCGCGTTCCGCCAGCTCGCGCCGATGGAGCTGCCGCCGCCACCGCCGCCTCCGTTCGCCTCCGCCAGCGTCATCGGCCAGTCAGCCGACCAGGCCGCCACCAGCCTGTCCGAGCGTGGCATCGAGGTGCGGCGGGCGCCGTTCGACCCCAAGGCCGACCTCCATACCATCACCTCGGCGTTCGACATCATGCGCGAGCCGGTGCCCGGACGGCGGGTCACGCTGTTCGAGCAGGACGGGCGGGTGCGCTACTACACCGTCTCCACCACCGATCCGACGCACCGGCTGCGCGGCGACGTGGAGTCGCTGCGAGCGTCGTTCGAGGCCCAGTCCGGGGAGATGGAGGAGCTACGCCGAAGCCTGACCGATACGACCGGTCGGCTGGGCGAGCGGGAGGCTGAGGTGGCCGAGCTGCGCAGCCAGCTCGACGCCGTGCAGCAGGCCAACGCCGAGCTGTCGGCGGCCCTGCCGGAACGGATGGCCGAGATCGAAGCGGAGCTCGCTCGCCTGCGCAGACCCCCTCGCCGTCCACGGGATTCCTCATGACGGTGAGCCCCGGTGAGGCGGCCCTCACGCACGCCAGTCGGGGCTGAAGTCCTGGGCCCAGTGGAACGACCCACCCCAGGTGCTCCGCTCGCCGACGTGCTGGACCAGCGACGGCGTGTGGTAGTAGATCGGACGCTTCCGCCCTGCGAGCCGTGACATCCTGATGTCCTGCATGCCGATCATCTCGTGCCAGTGCCGGATGATGTAGCTGGCCATCGTCACCGACAGCAGGAACGCCTGGCTGCCGTACACGGCCTCGGGATCGGCCACGAAGTACGCCTGCCCGGGGTGTCGCGACAGGTGTCGAATGTTCGGGTTGTACAAGGACGCGAAGAACTTCGCACCCGGGTCCGCGTCCCGCAGCGGGGACCAGCACGTCAGATTGTGGCGCAGGTAGCGGTTGAACTCGAGGTCGTCCTCGAGGAACAGCCCGAAGCCGTCCCGTTGCGATGCCAGTATCTCGAGGAGGCGATAGGCGGTGTGCTCCTGGCGGGTCTGTGCGCGCTCGAACGACTCGTCGTCCAGGACCGTCGTCACCGGTTCGTCCCAGTCGGTGCGGGCCAGGTTGCGCAGCGTCTCCGCTCGGACGGCCGCGCGTGCGCGGCACGAGATCATGTAGGCGCTGATCCGCGGCGTCGCCGTCAACTACTCAGCCATCCGGCTGGCCTCGGTCCCAGGAAGCACGATCTCGTATCGCCGACCGTTCCATCGCACCCGCACCCCCAGCTTGGCCAGATCTTCGTTGAGAAGCTCGATGCACTTCAAGGCGTCAGCGAGAATGGTGCCGTCGCCTTCGGGGCGCTGCTCGGCCGAGGTGTGCGCGGCTTGCATGGGGAGGCTGGTCGCGGGGAAACGTGGTAGTGACCCACCCGTGGATCGCCCGACCAGGACCTTCTGGAGCCGATGCCAACCCGCCGCCGCAGGTCACGCCGCCGGAGGTCCCGCCGATCCGGGTCGCTCAGCCTGCTCCTGGTCGTGGTGCTGGTCGCAGGCATCGGCTACCTGCTGGTCCAGCGGGGCGTCCTGCCGCAGCCAGGCCAGACCGGGAAGCTCCCCGAGGTCAACGGCTCGGGTGACAACGGCGCCGCCATCGCCCGCCTGGGTGGGAAGGTCGACTACGGCCAGGTTGACCCGGCCACCGGGCAGCGCCGTGGCGTCACGGCCACCATCACCCCGGCCATGGTCGCCGCCGCCGCCCGCCACGAGCTCGGCTCCGCCGCCGACCCCGACATCCGGCCGCCCGGCCTGGACAAGCTCCCGGCGCGAAACCGGGCTCGGGGCCACCTGCTTGGCCGCCAGCTCGGCGGCTCCGGTGACCTGCCCGCCAATCTGGTGGCGCTGTACCAGACCCGGGCCAACACCCCGGTGATGCGCGACTACGAGAGCGCCGTGGCCGAGGCCGTCCGAGCGGGTGAGACGATCCGCTACAGCGTGCGGCCGCGCTACCCAAGCCCTGGCTTCGAGGGGGCGCCGAGCGCAATCCGGATCACCGCCGCCGGCGACCGCGGGTTCCGCCTGGATGTCATCATCGCCAACACCCGCGAGGCCACGGTCAAGGAGACCACCGCGGCAGCGGCCGGCCTCGAGCCGAGAGGAGCGCACGATGCTGGAGCGGCTGCGGGAGCTGCTGCCGCCACCGGCTGATCCGCTGGAACCGGGTCGGCCCGACGGCTGGCCAGCCGTCGAGCGGAGCCTTGGGACAGGGCTGCCGAGCGACTTCAAGTCGTTCACCGAGGTGTACGGCTCGGGCAAGGTCGACGACTTCCTGTACCTGTTCAACCCCTTCACCCCAGGTCAGGATGGCAACCTGCTGGTCGAGAAGGACCGGGTCCTGGCCGCCTACCGCCAGACCCGGGCCCGGTTCCCCGACCGGCTGTCACTGCCGCCGTTCCCCGAACCGGGCGGCGTGCTGCCCCTTGGCCGCACCGACAACGGCGACGAGCTGTACTGGGTCACCGATGGCCAGCCCGACGGCTGGGCGGTGGCGCTGGTGGAGTCGCGAGCCGCCTTCCAGGAGGTCCACCCGATGCCGGTGACCGGGTTCCTGGCCACGCTGGCCGCCAACCAGCTCACCTCCGGCGTCCTTCCCCAGGACCTGCTGCGCCGCTCGAGCCACGGATTCACCCCATTCCCCGAGTGACCTCGACCCGGGCGCTGATGCCCACCCGCCACCTGCCGACCAACCCCCCGTTCCCCTCAGCTCCACCAGGCACGACGCTTGCCGGGGTTCCGCCAGCTGATGGTCAGCCGGTCGGCGGTGTCCTCGACGGCGGTGCCGAGGTCGGCGCAGGCGGCCCGGAAGCGGTGCCGCATCCAGGTGGCGTCTTCGCCGGTGGCCAGCCGGGTGTGGCAGTACTCCAGCTTCAGGGGGAGCGCCTCCAGCCGGGCCGGGCCCCGTGCGTCCAGGGTGACCAGGAACAGCAGGCTGAGGTCGTTGCGCAGTCGCGGGTCGACCCGGTAGTCGTCCAGGAAGTCGCCCAGGTCGTACAGGACCGGGCCGGCGACCCCGTGGGGGACGTGGGCGGAGTGGCCGGCAATCAGCGTCGCCCCGGCCTCCACCAGGGCGGCGGCGGCGCGGCGGACGTGGCCGACCGGGGCGCTGGTCATGTTGGGCCCCCAATGGGGAGTGACCAGCACGGCGTCGGCCTCGACCTCGTGGACGGTCTGGAGGAGCCACTGGGGCACGTGGCGGCCGAGGTCGGCGAAGGCGACCCCGGGTCGGTCGGGTCCGGCGGCGAAGTCGGCCGGATGGTCGGTGACCCCCAGGACCGCGAGCCGCAGCTCCCCGGCGGTGAGCACGGCCGGCCGGCGCGCCTGCTCCAGGTCGGCGCCGGCCCCGACGGCGGCGATGCCGGCGGTGGCCAGGTGGTCCAGGGTGTCGGCCAGGGCGTCGACGCCGTAGTCCAGGGCGTGGTTGTTGGCCAGGGTGACGCAGTCGGTCCCCAACAGGGCCAGCAGTTCGACGGCCCGGGGTGGGGCGCGGAAGAAGAACGGCTTCCCAGGGGCGTCCCAGGGCCGCCCGCGCTCGGAGATGCAGCATTCCAGGTTGAGCACCACCAGGTCGGCCTCGGCCAGTGCGTCCCGGACCTCGGGGGCGACCAGGTCCTGGGGCGGCGAGATGGTCAGGGTGCGGGCGACATCCCGGCCCAGCATGGTGTCCCCGGCCAGGGCCACGGTCACGGTCATCGCCCACCTCGGCCTTCAGGCGTGCCGTGGGCGCCGACCAGCGGCACGAAGCGGGCCGGGACGAGCTCGGCGTCGGTGACGAGCCGGTCCGCCTCCTTGTGGAAGGCGGTGACCTGCTCGTGGCCGCCCGGGCCGACCGGGTGCACCAGTCGGCCCCCGGGGGCGAGCTGCTCGACCAGCGGCGGCGGGATCCGGGGGGATGCGGCCGCGACCACGATCGCCTGGTAGGGGGCATGTTCGGGGACGCCCAGGGTGCCGTCGCCGACCACCACCCTGACCTGGTCCAGCCCGGCCGCGGCCAGGTTGGCCCGCGCCCACTCGGCCAGGTCGGCGAAGCGCTCGACCGACACCACCCGGGCGGCCAGCCGGGCCAGGATGGCCGTCTGGAACCCCAGTCCCGTGCCGACCTCCAGGACCTGCTCGCTGCCGGTCAGCCCCAGCGCCGCCACCATGCTGGCGATCAGGCTGGGCTGCGTGGTCACCTGCCCGTGCGGGATCCGGATCGGCTCATCCAGGTAGGCCTGGCTGGCGGCGGCCGGCGGCACGAACCAGGCCCGCGGAACCTCGCGGAACGCGGCGAGGACCCGGCGGTCACGGATCCCCTCGGCGCGCAGGGCTCGGACCAGGTCCTCGGGCGATCGACGCCGCCCACCGAGGTGCCCTGCTGGCACGGTGTATCCCTGCTCTCGTCACGCCGTCCCCACGGGTCGGCGCGCGCTCGACAACATGCGTGGTTGCTAGGCCGTCGACCCCGCACGGCTGATCCGGTTGACCAGGTCGCCTGCCGCCTCACGGATCTCCTCGGCCAGCCGGCGGTCCTGATGGGTCTGCTCTTCGTAGGTCGCCAGGCGGTCACTGGCCCGGTCCAGCAGCGAGGAGAGCGCCCGCGCCTCCTGCTCGGTGAGCGTGATCTGACCAGCCATCACGGCTCCTTTCTCCTTGGGCTTCGGTCGGTGCAGAGCACCGCCAGCCCGGGCTGCGTAGCTGGATGCCGGCCCCCCTACCCCCACGCCGGCAGCCGAAACTAGCGGATCGGGTGCGTCTCCAAGGCCTGCTCGTGACCTACGCGCTGGTGGCGACCGCCAGGGCCAGGGCGACCATGATGAGCCCGAACCCGCCGAAGATCGCCCACAACCCCCTGTCCTCCCAGCTGCCGCCGAGCTTCCTGGCCCTGGTGAGGGCCGTCAGGACGAAGCCGGCGACCACGCCGGCCAGGCCCAGGAGGGTCAACAAGGACGAAATCAGGTGCCGGCCTCCTTCCTTGCTGTCGGAGCGCTGCCACCTGCCCACCGGGCAGGCCAGTCAGGCCTCTGTCGAGCGCCACCAGCGTACGGCCGATCGCAGTGCCGGGTTTGTTTACGACGTGACGCTCGGCAACGGCCCCCGCCGGGCCCAGCTGCACGCCACGCCCGCCCTCCGCCGTCAAGCGCCGCGGCCGATCACCGATCGTCCTTCCTGCCGTCGTTGCCGTCCCTGCCGTGCTTGAGGAGCGAGCGCACGTCGATCTTGCGCAGCACGGTCCCGGAGGCCGACACCCGTAGCTGGGGCTTCTGCTTCCGGTCGTACAGGATCACCCGGCGGTACGACCCGTCGGTGTACACGGGAGCCGGTTGCTTGTCCACGACGTGCTCGAAGAGCCCGTCACGCAGGGACCAGATCACCACGTCGTCGTGGCCTGGGCCGAGCCGCTCGCCCCGGCTGTCCTGGGGGATGATCGACACCTCGGCCGCCAGCATGCCGCTGGGATGGTTTTTGATCGCCCTGGCCTCGACCCGGGTCGCGCGGCGGCTGACGCTCACCGCCGCATGGGTCGACAGGGCGAGCCGGCGGTCGAAGCGATTGCCCTGGGTGTCGACGCCCTCCACGAAGATCTCCCAGGTGTAGGTGCCCTCCTTGAACACCTTGGCGAAGGTGTTGGTGTAGTTGCCGTCGCCGTCCAGGTCATGCAGCTCGTCGGTTCCGTCCTCGAACGGGCCCGTGGGACGCCGTCGAGGCCATCGCTTCCACCCGTTGACCCGGAGCACCTCCTCGATCATGGCGCCGGTTTGGGTGGTCGGGTCCTCCCCGTGACGTTCGAAGCTGAACTGCAGGCCGACAGCGGTCAACGCCTCCCCCCGACCCTCGGCCGGCGCGTCCAGCTCGGCGCGGACCGTTGCCTTGAGGATCGGCGCCGCGTCGTGGCGCAGCCGGACCGTGAGCAGCATCGTGTCCCCGGTGAGGTACTCCGGCTTGTCCAGGAGCACGTCCGCCTTGACGTGGAGGTCCTCGTAGGCGAGCACATTGTTCACCGGCAGCGACTGCGCCGTCCCGCCGATCTGGTGCACGACCCGCCATTCCATCGCCCCGCTGCCCAGCGCCCCGACGTTGCCCACGGAGGCGACGATATGGTCGGTGCACGACCGCACCACGCCCTCGGGCACGAAGTTGGTGCCCTGCCGTCGCGCCAGCTCCACCGTGCCGCTCGTGGCCAGCACACCCAGGGCGAGCTTGTCGGCCCCGGTAGTGGTGGTGAAGTACACCGCGTTCCCGGTCGGTGGCGGTGAGGGGTCGGCGTTGCCGGACGGCGGGGTCAGATGGGTCTGGAGCTGGTTGACCTCCTGCGACACGGTCAGCATGTCCCCGAACGCCTTGGCCAGCTGGGTCGGGTCGGTGATCAACAGGTATCGGTCCTGCGCCGCCAGGTGGTTGAGCACCTGCTCGTCCACGGTGGCGCCCAGGCCGACGGTGAACAGCCGCATGCGCTGGTTCACCGAGCTGCGCTGCGGGGTCCCGATCCGCTCCTGCTCGAAGGTGGTCGACGCGCCCGGCTGGAGAGGGCCCGGCCCGACCTGCACGGTGCCCGAGTTCTCGAACCCGTCGGTGAGCAGGATCATGGTGAAGCGGGCGTCAGGGTCCGGGTCGGTAGGGTTGGGGTCGTCGGGACCGCCGGTGACCAGCATGTCCATGCCCGCGATGAGCCCGTCGCCGATCGGGGTGCAGGTCCCCGGAGCGCCGAGCGCCAGCCCGCAGACGCTGCTCTCGGCGTCGCTGAGCTTGGCCGGCGCCATGACCGGGGCGATCCGGGTCGAGACCGGCAGCCCGTGCCAGGCGCACGCCTCGTCCTCGAAGACGACGATGCCGACCCGGTCGTCGGGGTGCACGCCCTCGCGCAGCTCGGCGAACAGGTTGGTGATCATGCGGGCCGCCGTCTGGGCGTTGTCCCAGCGGCCCTCCAGCGACATGCTGCCCGAGCGGTCCAGCACCAGGGCCATCTGCTGGGGCCGGGGCCGGATGGTCATGGGAGCGGCGGTCGTCGAACGCCGCAGGAAGGCCGTGCCGATGTCCGTACAGGTGGTGTCGAACCCGACCGTCAACCTGATCGGGACGCCGATGTCGGCGTATACCCCGGGCGTGTTGACGGTGTGGGTCTGGCTGGGGCCGCAGGACGGCAGGTCCATGATGGCAATCGAGGCGGTGTGCTCCCACTGGTAGGTCACGGTGGGCGCCGGCCCGACCACGGTGTTGACGGCGGCGTTGGCCGCGACCAGCGCCACCGACTGGTTCTCGAACACGGTGGCGGGAGGGGGCGTGCTGAACGCGGCCACCGGGTCGCAAACCAGCCTGGTGACCTCGTTGACGGCCTTGTTGTCGACCGCCAGCGCCCAGGTCGCGGGATTGGTGGCCTCGACCCGCAGCTGCCATAGCTCATCGATGGCGCCGTTCCCGCTGATGTCCTGGATATTGCAGGTGAGCTGAGCGCTGCCGCCGCTGGGTGGCGTCGTCGACACGGTGATCGACCAGCCGGGGACGCTGGTGTTGGTCCCGGTGAGATTGTGCAGGGCGACCTCGACTGGCGGCGACACGTGCCGGAGCACGATGGCCAGCCCCGGCGCCGGGTCGGGACGGGTGACGGTGAACGCCCGGGTGCCGAAGGCGTTGACGTCCATGCTGAGGTCGGCGATGAACGCCCGGGAGTCGACGATGCTGTAGTTGGGCTGCTTGTTGTTCAGGGGACTGATGCTTGGCGCCATGGCACGGGCCTCCCTCAGATCGCGGTGATCAGGCGCTTGGCGAACAGGTCAAAGTTGCCGGTCCGGTCGCTCATCCAGAGCACCCAGATGCCCTGGTCGGGGACGAGCACGGGATGCGGGCGCTGGTCGTTGGCGGGGCTGGAGATCACCCGCTGGGGCTGTCCCCACTCGCCGGTGACCGGGTTGCGCCGGCGCAGGAAGATCTCGTTGCCCGCTTCGGCGGTGAGGCGGGTCGAGAGCAGGAACACGGTGCCGTCGGCGTCCCGCACGGCCGCCGGCTGGGAGTCGCTGGCGTCGGTGCCCCCGATCGAGGCCGGGCTCCCCCAGGTGGTGCCCGAGAACGCGACCACGCGCAGGCCGCCGCCGTCGCTCCAGAGCACCAGCGCCTCGGTGGCGCTGATGCCGAGCACGAACACGCCCCCGGCGGTCGAGGGCACGCTGGCCACGGCGTCCACCGTCCCGCTGCCCGGGGTGAGGCGCAGCAACTGGACGTTGCTGCCGTCGAAGAAGGCCACCCACACCTGCCCGGAGGCCACGGCCGCGGCGTGCAGGTCCAGCGTGGTCGTGGTCACGGTGGACAGCTGCTGGGGGTTGGCGTCGATGAAGGTGTCGTCGGTGTGCCGGTAGCGGCGGTACTGCCAGGCGGTGGTCGCCGTGCTGTGGGTGAAGAACACGACCTGGTTGCCGGAAAGCACGGCGTGCGGCGACTCGTCGGCCCCGGCAGTGGCTGCGACCGGCACCTCGACGGCGGCGGCGAGCCCGGCGAACTGGGCCCGCTTCATCACCACGTCGGTGGTGGCCGCGCCGGTCAGGCCGTTCTGGTAGGCGACCACCAGGTCACCATTGGGCAGGGCGACCGCGGTTGGCTCGATGCGCACCGTGCCGCTGCTCAGGGGCTGGGCCACGGAGAACCCGGCCTCGAGCTGGTTGAGGTCGAGGCGGGACCCGAAGATCTGGTTGGTGTTGGCCACCCGCGGCGACTGCCAGATCGTCGCCAGGCCGCCGAAGGCGTCGACCACGAAGGCGCGCCGGACCACGTCGACCCCGGGCGCAGGGGACACCCCCAGGTCAGGGGTGCTGGGGAACTGCCCGGCGAGCAGCGCGTTGATCGCCTCGCGGAGGCTGATCGGCGGCCGGCCGTCGCCCTGCCGGTAGTCCAGCGGGTCGATCCCCAGCGTGTCGGTGAGCAGGTGTGCCGGCGGCAGCAGGAGCCGGCGCTGGCGGCGGTCGCCGACATCGTCGTCGCTGATGACGGACACGCCGGTCCGCCGGGTGAGCACGGCCAACGGCAGGTAGGCGTGCCCGGGCAGCACGGTGCCGCCCGAGGTCGGCACCGTGGCGCCGGGCGCCGCCCGGACCACCCATTCCCGTCGCGTCCGGGCGCAGGTCTCCACGCCGAGCCCGGTGTGGACCAGCTGGGGCCGCTCGTCCGGCGTCACCAGCCGCTCCCACACGTCCAGGTAGACGACGACCTGCCCGTTGCTGGTCGGCGTGTCCAGCTTGGCCACGACCGGCACCCCCAGACGGGCGGCCAGGGCCGCCGCACCCGGCTGGTCCTCGTGCAACGGCTGGTCGGTGAACTTGAGGTCCGCCGGGATGAGCACGTCGAGCCCGTCCACGATGCAGCGGCCGGCGTGCCGCAGCCCGGTGTCCACGTCCGACGTCCCCGACGGAGGGGCCGGGGCGCCGGCGGCGATGGTGAAGTCGTTGGCGAGCCCGCCGACGATCCGGAACCCGTCGTTCCCCTCGGGGACCCCGTCGCCCACGAACCACTTGAGGAAGGCCCGCAGCTCGAACTTGCGCACGTCGTCCTGCTCGTTCCAGTCCGCGTCTACGATCGGCACACCCTGCTGGAGCCGGACGTTGACGTAGCCGAGCAGCGGGTTGAAGGTGCTCGGGGTGATGGTGGCCATGGCTCCCTCCTCGTCGGGTCGCCAGCGTCAGAACACCAGCCAGATCGTCCGCTCGAGCGTGCTCCCGAGGTCCTTGGCGATGGCCGGGTGGGTTCGGTAGTTGATCAGGACCGAGCTTCCGTCGAGCCGGGCCACCAGCCCGAACTCGCGCAGCGTGCCGGTCGGGTGGTCGCTGTCCGGCCATGGTGGCTCCCCGGGAGGTAGGGTCGCCTTGACCTGCAGTGTCCCCGTGGGACTGGCCGAGGTGGTGCCGCTGGCGGGGTCGATGAAGTCGAGCTGGAGCGCGCTCCGGGGCACCGCGTGGGGGTGGCTGTCGACCAGCGCGGCCTGGCTCGGCGAGGCGGGCGGCGGGCCGGTGTCGTCCCAGCTGGGCAGGCCGGCGCCCACCTGCAGGGCGGTGATGCCCTCGACCGCGGTCGGCGTGCCCCGCATGAACCCGGCCAGCAGCCGGCGGCAGTCCACCACGATCGCGTTCCGCCGCCAGCCGCGGTCCCAGACGAGGCGCTCGCCGCGGTACAGGACGTCCCGGAACCGGCCGTGCAACCCGGCCGCCGGGTGTTCCTGGGGTTCCATCCGCTTCCTCCGTTCGGTCGGACCGCCTCAGCGCGGCGGTTGGGCGTGGCTGCGCCAGCGCAGGCTGGCCAGCTCCCCGGCGTCGGCGCTCACGCCACCTGCCCGGGGGTCGGGCGGTGGCGGGGTCGAGAGCCGCGCGCTGGTCAGCACGGCCCATCCGGGAAGGACGACCGCGGTGCGCTCGTCGGTCCCGAGCAGGTGGTCGATGTCGGGATGGCGGTCGAGGTGGCGCTCGACGAGGTCGGCGCCGGGCGGGTAGACGCGCTCGATGTCGGGCGTCGGGGCGAGCCGCACGACCGTCCGCACGTTCTCGGGGACGAACCGTCCCAGGACCGTGCGGACGCGTTCGGCCATCGCCCGGTCGAGCAGCCCGGTGGCGGTCTGGATCAGGTAGAGGCCCACCGTGCCCCGGGTGTAGAGCTCGTCGTCGGCCAGCGGGGACGCCGCCTCGCCCTCGGGGCGGTTGGGGGTGTAGGCGACCAGGTCGTCCCATGCCTGGAGCCGGCGCAGCCGGTCCAGGTCGGAGAGGGCGACGCTGGTCGTGCCGGCGTAGCGGCGCAGGGTCCCGGTGTCGAGGGCCGGGCGGCCACCGGCGCGGGCGTGGGCCACCGACCGGTCGCTGCGGTGCAGCAGCCACAGCTCGTCGCCTACGGGCACGGGCGCGGGCCAGGTGTCGCCGGGGGCGCCGGCCGTGACCGCCGCCGGGGCGCCGCCACCGATGCCGAGCTGCCACAGGTCCTGGCCGCCGGCCCGGTCCGAGCGGTAGAAGACCCGGGGCTGGGCGCCCGGCGCGAGCAGCAGCGCCGGCTCCCGGTCGCCGCCGCCGGCGGCCGGCGCCGTGGTGACCTTGGTCTCGGCGTCCCATACCCCGGTCGCCGGGTCGCGGACACGGCGTCGCAGCGACCAGCGGCCCGGGTCGGCATCGCCCTGCCGGGCCCACACGATCCAGATCTGGCCGCTGTCGTCGCGTCCCAGGGTGGGCTCCCGGCTGCTCAACGGGCCGGCGCTCAGCGGCTCCTCGGGGCTCCAGGCGCTGCCGTCCCAGCGGCGGACTCGGATCTGCCAGGCCGCGCCGTCGTGGCGCGCGTAGGCGATGACCACGCCGGCGCTGTCGGCGACGGCGGCCAGGTCGGCCAGCCGGCCTGAAGGGGTCGGCTGGACCTCCTGTGCCGGGCCCCAGGCGATGTCGTCACCCCAGTCGCCGGTGGCGGCGTGGTTGTCCTCGCCGAACCCGAGCGCGGCCGCGGCCGTTGACACGCCCAGGTCGATCTCGAGCCGCGCGTCGCCGTTGGCGGCGACGGACTCCAGCCGCAGCCGGCCCCCTGGGGCGACCGAGGCCACCACCGAGCCGGCCAGCCGGGCGTTGACCACATTGGCCACCTCGGCGGCGGTGGGCGCGCCCGGGTCGGCGAAGTCGGCCCGGGCGAACTGCATGCCCACCGCCGGGCCGACCTCACGCCGCACCACCAGCAGCCCTCGGTGGGGCACGGGCAGGGGCGCGCTGCGCTCCCCGACCAGCACGGCCGGTCTGGGGGTGCCGAGCGTGCCGGTGGCGTGGCGCAGGCGGGCCGTGGCCGTGCCCGGATCCTCGGTCCAGACGAGCAGCACACTCGGCGGCGTTCCGGGACCCGCCGGGGGCAGGGGCGCGGCCGCCGGCTCGCCGGCGGCCACGGTCGTGCCCGGGAAGACCTCGGTCGAGTCCCCCCACCGGCCCTGGCGGAACGCCTTGGTCCGCAACCGGGACAGCGGGGCCGCCGGCAGCCACGGGGACTCCTGGACCGGAGCGGGGCCGTCGCCACCCACCTCTCCGGGCACCGGGGGCCGGGCGAACGGCTGCCCGGCGGCGGCTCGCCGGGCGGCGCGGTCGTCGACCGGCTCCAGCGGGTCGGCGACCGCGTAGAAGACCCGGAACGCGCCCGGGCCGGTGGCCACGGTGGCCAGTCGCCCACCGGGGGCGCCGTCGAGGCTGACCAGGGAGGTCTCCTCGGCCTCGATCCGCAGTGCCGGGGCGCCGTCGCCGGTCTGGGAACGGAGCTCGAGCCGGCCGTCCGCCCGGGCCGTGACCGCCAGGTCGGGCAGCTCGCGGTCCAGGGCCGCGGCCACCTCGGCGGTGGTCGCGCCGGCCAGGCTGGCCGCGTCGCCGGGCTGGAACCGCACGGTGACCGGGAGCAGGCCGTCGGCGGCCACCGTGACCACCATCCCCGGCCGCAGCCGGAACGGCCCGGCGACGCCGCCGACCAGCGTCGCCGGCGTGCCCACACCGCCGGTGGCCTCGGTGTTGCCGGGCCCGAAGCCGAGCAGGTCGGCCGCCTCGTCGGCGCCGCGCCAGCCGCTGGTCGTCTCCCGGAGCGCGAACAGGTTGCCCTGGGCCGGCTGGTTGGAGCGGGCGATGTGCTGGGCGTACTCGGCCACCCGGGTCTGCCAGCCGGTGTAGCGGGTGACGATGGCCCGCAGGTTGGGCACGGTCCCGACCGTGCGGTACAGCCGCGGGGCGGCCCGGGCCTCGTTGCGTTGCGCGTACAGCGGCAGGGTGCGGTCGATGCGCCAGTCCAGGAACGCGGCGAGCAGCGGCAGGTACTGCGGCGGGACCCGGTCGACGTCGTGGAGCTGGCGCAGCCCCTCGGCGGTGCTGCGCATCAGCCCCAGGGTGGAGCCAGCGGCGGCCATGAACCGCCGCAGCTGCCCGGTCCCGCGCAGCTCGGGCGGCAGCGCCCGCAGCCCCTCCAGCGTCTCGGGCGCCAGCTCGCGCAGCTCGTCGGCCCGCGGCGGCCGGTCCTCCCGCTGGTGCACCGCCGGCAGCATCCGGTACAGCCGCTCCCCGAGCCCGTACTCGTCGGTGGCCAGCGCGCTGGCCACCGACCCGTCGCCGGCGTGGTAGCTGGTGCCGTCGAAGGCGAAGACCGTGTAGTAGTAGCGGATGAGCGGGGCCAGGCCCCGGTCGGACAGCCGCTCGACCACCGGCCCGGACTCGTCGTAGACCACCGTCCCGTCGTCCGGGCCGAGCGGGAAGGTCCGCTCCCGCCGCACGACCCGGACGCCGACCTGCGCCCCCGCGCCCGCGAAGGCGGAGGCCGGCGGATTGACCCAGCTGAGCTCGATCCGCCGGCCCAGCAGGTGCGGGCGGGCCCGGGCCTCGCTGGGGGCGGTGGCCGGCACGGTGGCCTGGGTCATTGCACCACCCCACCGTGCACCGTGGTCCGGATGGCCTCCGGGTAGCCCGGCCGGGCCAACTCGAACGGCTCCAGCTCGAGCACGCCGTCGGCGTCGACGCCGCCGTCGGGGTCGCGGCTGAAGCGGGTCACCGTGAGCGAGGCGACCTGGGGCAGGCTCTGCAACGCGTCGTAGAGCCGGCTGAGGAAGATCGCCTCGCCGAAGTCGACGTTGTCGAACGACAGGAGCCCGGCCGCGGCCGCCTCCACGGTTGCCCGCACGTCGGTCTGGAGGTAGTAGGGCTCGGCGCGGATGACCGCCTCCAGGTACACGTCCACCGGCTTGGGGCCGAGGACCCGCAGGCCGGTGGTGACCATCCGGGCCGACTCGAAGGCGGCCAGCAGGTCACGGCGCAGCAGCTCCGACGGCTGCCGGACCCGCCCGCTGGGTGCGACGTAGAGCAGCACGTCGTTCCAGTTCAGCGCCACCGCCCGGGCCTTGCCGACGCCCGGGGTCTGCAGGGCCAGCTCGACGTAGTCTTCGGCGGTCACGGCCCGCTCCTGCCCGCGGTAGAGCCGGGGCGCCCGGGCCCGGGCGCTCTCCAGGCTCTCGCCGGGCTCGCCTCCGGTGGCGCCAGCCGGGGCCACAACCCGGCGCAGCTCGCTGATGGAGGTGGTGAACACCGTCCCCGGGGCGACGTTGCCGCCCGGCCCGCCGCCGACCCGGTAGGTGGCCAGGAGCTCGACCTGGGACACGCCGGTGCCGCCGCGTGGCGGGATGAGGCCGTTGCGGCCGTCGCCGAACAGCAGGGTGGCCCCACCGTCGGCGTCGCGCTGGACCGTTAAGCACCGCTGGCCGGGGGTCGCGGCGGCCAGGGAGCGCACCTCCCGCCACCTCGTGGCGCCGCCGGGCTCGGTCACCGTGACCTCGATGGACCCCGCCACCACGGGACGCTGCCCGAGCCGGTAGAGCTGGTTCGGGCTGCCGTCGGAGAAGCCGAGGCTCTCGGCGACCACGGTGCGGCCCTCAACGGCCAGCACCGGCGTGAACCAGCGCAGGTTCCCCTCGACCACCGGACCGAGGCCGGCCGCCGTGATCACCACCTCGCGGGCGTTCTCGAACCGCAGCTGCTCGCCGGCGGCCGTGGTGGTCAGGAAGGCCCCGTCGGGGCCGGCGGGGACGGTCAGCGGCAGAGCCTGGGCGGCGTCGACGGCGACCGCCAGCTCGACCGTCGCCGGGGTCGGGGGGCGCAGCTCGTAGCCGAGGACCCGCAGCAGCTGCACCAGGGCCTCGGGCTCGTCGCTGGTGGCCGGGAACAGCTGGGCGGCGATCCGGGACTGGTAGTAGAGGGTGATGTCGCTGGCGTAGGCGAACAGCTCGATGAGCATCACGCCCAGGTCGTTCTCGCTGTGATCGGTCCACTCCGGCAACGTCTCGCGGGCGATGCCCAGCATGGCCTCCCGCAACGCCTCGTAGCCGAGGTCGGTGTAGTCGATCGGCAGCCCGCGGACCTCGGTCATGGTGACCTCGTGAGGCCGAGCGTGACCCGCTGGGCGCCCGCGCCCCGGTCGATGGCGTAGTCGAACACGACCGTGAGCTCATGCTCGTCGTGGACCAGGCGGACCGGGGTGACCAGCCGCGCCTCCGGCAGGTGGGTGCGCAGCGCCTGTTCGATCTCGTGCCGGATGAGGGTCCGCAGGACATGGTCGTTGGGTTCCTGCAGGCGGTGGTGCACCCCACCGCCGTAGTCGCGGCGCACGACCCGTTCCCCGAGCCGCGTGGACAGCAGGTGGCGGAGGTTGTCGGCCACCTTGGCCGGGCCGGACCGCTGCCCGACCCGGCCGTCGACGATCCGGAACGGGAAGGCCAGGCCCTGCAGGGGCGGCTTGGACGCAGGCGTGCTCATCGCAGCCGTCCTGTCAGCTCGACCGGCGCCGGTCCCGGCGCCGGGCCGGGCACCGCCACCCCGAGGATGGCTGCCCTGAGCTGCTGGCCCGGGACGTCCGCGGGGTTCCAGCTCTGGACCGCCTGCCGGACGCCCTGCTGCCAGCCGCCCAGGGCGGCCAGGTAGGAGGTGACCTCGCTGACCCATGCCCAGAACGGGGGGTCATGCGGCTGCTGGGCGGTGGTCTCGGCGTGTGCGGTGAGGATCTGGTACACCGCCTCGCCGAGGGCCTCGAAGTTCTTGCGGACGTTGGCGTCGTCGACGTTCTTGCCCGCCGGCGGGTCCTCGGCGTCGAGCCGGGCACGCATGGCCTCGACGAGCTCGCCGGTGCAGATCGCGTGGTCGGTTCCCAGGCTCATCGGTACCGCCTACGCCAGCACGGTGATCTGGCCCGGGACCATCACCACCGGAGCGCCGAGGTTGCCGATCCCCTGGTCGATCCCGGCTCGGACCACCGGGGCGGCGGCGCCGCCCAGCTTGACCAGGGGACCGGAGACGGTGACCCCGGCTGGGCCCAGCTCGACCGTGGCCGACGACGTCTTGGCGGTGACCGTGGCCGCCTCGACGGTGACCTGGTTCTGGCCGCCACCGTGCTTGACCGAGATCCCCGAGGAGCCGAGCGTGACGGTGTGGCCGCCGGCCCCGTGGGTGATGGCGATGCCGTCGCTGTCGAGGCGCACGGCGTGCTGGTTGGCGCCGTCGGTGACGACCACAGCCTCGCTGCCGGCGGTGTCGTCGAAGATCAGCAGATGACCAGAGGCGGTCTTGAGGGCCCTGACGGTCGGCGGGCTGACGGCGGCCTCGGTGGCGAACTCCCCCGGCCCGTACTGCACGCCCGTCCAGATCGGAAGGGTCGAGTCGCCGCCCTCGAACTCGACCCACACCCGGGTGTTCTCCTCGGGGACGAAGAACACGCCGTAGGGCAGGGCCGCCCGGGCCAGCACGGTCTCGTCCGGGTCGAAGACAGCCGGCACCGCGACCTGGAGCCGCCCCAGGGTGTCGTCGTCGCGGTTGCCCTTGACGAGCCCGGTGTACTTCCCGAAGAACTGCTCGGCCATGAACCCACTCCTCACCGGACGGCCTTGAACTCGGTCTTGTAGCCATTGGAGTCGAGCGTGTGGGTCACGCTGGTCACGTACCACTCGCCCTTGAAGCGCTCGTGGACCCCGGCGACGACCACGTTGGACTTGGCCCGCAGCCAGATCGTGCCCACGGTGGTCCCGCTGGCCGACATGCCGAGACGGCGCGACTCCAGCAACCCGCTGCGGGCGTCCAGCTCCTGCTGGTCGCGGGCCACCTCGCCGGCCCTCGCCTTGGGCGCGGTGAGCTGGGCCTGCAGCGACTTCTTCTCGCGCACCCCGGCCTCGTACAGCGCCTTGACCCGTGGCTTGTCGGCCTTGCTGAGACGGCTCTCCAGGTCGTCCGGGAGGTCCCAGATCACCACCTCGGCCGGCTGCTCCTTGGGCGTGCTGATGGCCTGGCCACGCTCGTCGAGGTCGTTGACCTGCTTGAGCCGGTCGATGTAGTTGGCGTCGAAGGCCGGCGTGAAGGTCAGCAGGTTGCTGCCCGGCCCCTGCCGGTAGCGGAGCACCAGCGTCTCCGGCCGGCGCAGCCGGACGATGCGCCGCTCGGGGATGAAGTACAGGACCTCGTCGTCCTGCTCGTCGAGCTCGACGAAGCACTTGGCCCGGTACCGCTTGGCCAGGTCCTGGAGGAAGGCCAGGTCGGTGGTGCCCTTCTGGTGCTCGCTCTTGACCTTGGGGTCCGGGTCGAGCCGGGCGACCACGTCGCCGAACCCGTAGGGCTCGGCGACGTCCTTGACGATGCGGGTGACGGTCGTGTCGCGCCACAGCGTCTTCCGCTCCACCAGGCCCATCTCGATGGAGCGGTCCTCGCCCTTGAGCTTGACCGAGGGCACGCCGTTCTCCGGGTAGCCCAGCTCGACCTTGGTGATCAGGGCCCGCAGCATCAGGGCGTGCTGGTCCCGCTGGTTGTAGCCGACGTCGATCTCGGCCAGGCAGCCCTCCATCAGCGAGTCGGCGTAGATCATCCGGGGGTCGGCGATGGTCAGGGAGACGCTGTCGGCCTGGTGGTCGTCCTCGACGAGCTGGACCGAGCTGACCCAGGGGCTCACGTCCTCACCCTCGATGGTGACCGAGAAGTAGGGGACCCGGACGTCCATCTAGAAGCTCCTCGCCCGGTTGGCCCGCGTGGCCGTCCCCGGGTCAGGGAGCCGGAGCAGGTCGCCGGCGCCCAGGTCCAGGGGGTAGCGGGCCGGGTTGACGTCCAGGATCCGCCACCACAGCTGCTCGTCGCCGAGACGGCGGCGGGCGATCAGGTCCGGCCCCTCGCCGTGGGTCACCTGGTGCAGCCGCTGCCCGGGCTCGGCGGCGGCGGTCAGGCGCAGCCCCAGGACGTGCCGGCGGGCGCCGTCCGGCCCGGTGACCTCGTACACGGGGAGGTTGGCGAAGCGGGACCCGGGGGCCGGGGGCATCAGAGGGCACCTCCGGCTGTCGGGTCGGGGTCGTAGGGGGTGAGCTCGACCAGGGTCACCGCGACCTCGGCGCGGATCGGGGCCAGCTCGGGGGTGAACAGCTGCTCGGTGATCCCGACCTCGGTGACGATGCAGTCCATGAAGCGGTCGCCGAAGTTGAACTGGCACATGGGTGGCGCGGTGAACACCTTCTCCTGGGGGTCGTAGAGGCCGGTGAACCCGTCGCCGGCGCTGGCCGCCTCCTCCCAGCGGTCGGTGCGCGGGTAGACGAACGCCCGGTACTTGGCCAGCTCGGGTCCGATGCCGCCGCCCTCGTCCTTGTCGATGCTGATCTCGTCGTCGGCCGGCCCCTTGAAGGTGCCGTCGATGACGACGGTGAAGGACAGGGTCCGCTCGCCGCCCGCGCTGTACTGCCGGATGGGCATGAGCATGCCGGGCGCGCTGAGGGTGGCGTAGCTGACCGAGCGCTTGTCGGACAGCTGGGCCGGGTTGTACTGGAACTGGACTAGGATCACGGGGTCCGCGTCGATGCTGACCAGGAACCCACGCACCGGGTTGCGGAGTGCGATCATCGGCTGGGTTCCCTCCTCATGCCGTCGGCCTGGCGCCGACTCGGAAGTCCTGCTGCGCCCGGAGCGTGCCGAGCCGCTGCTGGAGCTGGGCCACGATGTTGTCGCTGAGCAGGGCGGCGGAGTCGGCCTCGAGCCGGTCGGCGTTGACGGCCACGTTGATGCCGCCGGTGACGTTCACCGACTGGTCGACGGTCTCGGGCGCGCCGGGGGGCGCCGCCGCCAGGGCACCGCCAGGGGCCAGCGGGCCAAGACCGGCAGCCGGCGGCGCCGGCAGCGCCGCCATGGGCGCCGCCGGCGCGGCCGGGACCGCGCTGGCCGCCTGCTGCGCCTCGTACTGGGCCCGCATCTTCTCGATGTCGATGCCCGAGAACACGTCGCCGACGCCTTCGCCGACCCAGCCAAAGAAGTCGCCGATCGCCCCGCCGATGTCCTTGATCACGCCCCAGACGCGGCCGGCGATATCGGCCACGGCGCCGAGGACCTTGCCGAAGCTCTCGAAGATCTTGGCCAGCGCGTTCAGCGGGCCGGCGGCGTACACCAGCGCGAGCGCGACCGCCCACACGAACGCCGCGATCAGCGCCAGGCCGATGCCCATGGTGACCATCTCGCCAACGCTCATGTCCGCCATCAGCTTGGCCAGCCGCCCAAGCGAGTCGAGCAGCTGGCCCAGGCCCGGGAGGGCGGTGATCGACTGCTCGCTGAGCGTGTTGAGCGCCAGCGCGAGCCCATAGATGAAGCCGGCGATCAGCAGGAACCCGGCCGCGATGGCGATCAGCTGGCCCACGCTGAAGGAGGCGATCACCGACATCAGCCGGGTCATGGCGTCGAAGAACTGGGCCAGGGCCGGCAGGGCGGCCAGGGCCCGGTCGGTCAGGGTGGCCAGCGCCCGGCCCAGGCCGTACACGAACCCGGCGATGGCCACGAAGCCCAGCCCGATCTTGGCCAGGTCCGGCCAGCTGGTTCCGGCCAGTGTCGACATCAGCCGGGTGATGGCCGTGAAGAACTTGTCCAGGGCCGGCAGGGCGGCCAGGGCCCGGTCGGTCAGGGTGGCCAGCGCCCGGCCCAGGCCGTACACGAACCCGGCGATGCCGGCGAAGCCCACGCCGATCTTGATCAAGTCGCCCACGTCGAAGCCGGCCAGGGTGGTCATCAGCTGGGCGATCGCGGTGAAGAACTTCTCCAGCTGGGGGACGATCTCCTTCAGGTTCGAGGTCACGGCACCGAACGCCTTGCCCAGCCCGAACACGAACCCGGCGATGCCCGCGAAGCCGGCCCCGATCTTGGCCAGGTCCCCCCAGTCGAAGCCGGCCAGGGTGGTCATCAGCTGGGCGATCGCGGTGAAGAACTTCTCCAGCTGGGGGACGATCTCCTTGAGGTCGGAGGTCACGGCCGCGAACGCCTTGCCGAGGGCGAACACGAACCCGGCGATCCCGGCGAAGCCGAGCCCGATCTTGGCCAGGTCCTCCCACTTGAACCCGGCGATGGTCGTCATCAGCGGGATGAGGGCGGCGACCAGGACACCGATCGCGGCCGCGGCCAGGATCGCCTTGGCCCCGAAGGTGGCCAGGGCGGCCCCGACGCCGAAGAGGAAGGCGACGATCAGTCCCAGCCCGACGGCCAGCAGCCCCAGCAGCCCGAGCAGCTTCCACAGGTCGAGGGTCTTGAGGAAGTCGCCCAGCCCGCCGGTGGAGAGCACGATCTGGATCTGGCCGGTGATGCCGATCCCCTGGCGGAGCTGGTCCAGGATGGCCTGGAGGAGGACGACCACGGCATTGCCGATGAAGGTGACCTCGAACGCGAACGCGGCCACCGCCCCCTCCAGGGACCGCAGGCCGGCGATGATGTCGTGGAGGTGGATGTGGGAGCGACCGTCCAGCCAGCGCATCGACCCCAGCAGGTCGAGCAGCTCCAGGAAGGTGTTGTAGCTCAGGTAGGCCACCGCCCACCGGGTGGCCTCCACGTGGTCGAGCAGGTCCTCGTTCATGACCTCGACTCGCAGCCGCTGCTGGAGGTGGCCGGCCGAGTCGATGACCTCGCCGATCAGCACCCGCACGGCGCGGTTGAGGATGCGCAGCTGCTCGTCGATGGTGTCCAGGCGCGGGCGGACCACGTCGACCAGCCCCAGGCGCACGTACGCGCCGATCACGCGGGCGCTGGCGTCGCTGAGCGACAGGCTCAGCGGCAGGATCCCTTCCACGGTGCCACACCCCCTTTCCTCGCCCCGACCCCGGGTCCCGGGTCAGCCCCGGGTGCCCCTGCTGGACCGCTCGACCTCGGCCTTCTGCTCGGCCAGCACCTCGGCGAGCAGGCGTACGTACGCCTGTCGCTCGTCGATCTCGAGGTCCATCGACTCGGAGTAGCTCCAGTGCAGGTGGTAACCGAGGGCGAACACCTCCTGGCGAAGCCGGTCGAGCCCGGCTAGGTCGGGGAAAAAAAACTGGTCAGGTCCAGTGAGGTGTGGATCGGGCGTCCGCAGGCCTCACAGTCCAGGTCGCGGGTCAGGTCGAGGCCGGGCATCTGGTCCCGGAAGGCCCGTTCGATCCGGGCCCGGTCCCCCATGGTCAGGTCCGAGAGGAGCTTGGTGCCGAGCGCCTGGCGTCGCGGCTCCGGCATGTCCTGGCCGTCGCCGGTGACCGCGACCAGGCAGCGGGCGAGCAGCGCGTTGGTCCCCCGGGACGGGTTGTCGCGGGCCGTGACCGCCACGCGCTCCTCGTCGACGCCGGTCGGGAGCCGGAACCGCATGGCGTCGTACCAGGCGTCCTTGCCCTGGTCGAGGTAGCCGTCGACCAGCTCCACGGTGACCTCCGGCGCCCCGGAGGCGTCCGAGTGCCGGACCGGGAACGACTCCAGGTCCTCCAGCGACACGGTCGTCTCCCGGCAGGACGGGCAGGTGTAGCTGGCCTCCAGCTCGGACCCGAAGGTGAGCTTGCGCAGCTCCAGCAGGAGGAAGTTCCGGTCCGGGGAGGTGAGCTCGCCCACCACCTGCCTGGATACGGGCGCGACCTCGCCGAGGCGGCGCAGGCAGCCGGCGAGGAGTTCGGTGACCAGCCGGCCGCCGTTGGCGCGCAGCTTGCGGTCGGCCAGCAGCGCCTCCTCGTGGCCGGTCATCTTGCGCAGCGTGGCCACCCGGTGTAGCCGCCCGTCCTCGTCCAGGTGGCCGACTGGCAGCTCCACGTCGTGCTCGCGGACTCGCCGCGGGGCCACGCTCGTCCCGGTGAGCTCGGTCGCGGTCATGAGACCCGCTCCAGCCCCTCGTGCTCGAGCTCGAGCGTCTGCTTGAAGAGCCCGGCCGAGCCGGCCTCCAGGTCGGAGAACTTCGAGGACTTGACCCAGGCGCCGTAGAAGGCGAACCGCATGACCTCGACGCCGTTCTCCAGCTTCAGGACGGCGCCGTTGCGACGCACCGAGGAGCCCTGGGAGTCCCCGTTGAGCTGGAACATCTCGGAGAACCAGGTCTGGAAGAACTCGTCGAACCGGCTCCCGTCGACGTTGCGCTCGATCACCAGCGGGTCGAACTTGACCACCCCGCTGGCGATCTTGTGGACCACCGGAGAGCCGCCGTCGGGCTGCTCCAGCGTCTCCGTCATGCCCTCGTTGAGCCCGGTCACCTTGGTGACCGGGCACTGCGTCCCTTCGATCTCGAGGACGAACCCGTGGGTCCGGTAGGACTCCTGGAAGGTCAGCTCGGCCATGTGCCACGCTCCCCGATGGTCTGCGGTTGCCTATGCCTCGGCGGCGGTCGCGCCGCTGTCCTGCTGGCCGACGATGATGAGGATCGACTCGGCGGGTTTGGCCGGGTAGAAGTAGACCTCCAGGGTGAACAGCCCGGCGACGACGTCGGCGGGCGGGTTGTTCTCGGCGTCGCACTTCACGGTGAAGACCTGGTCGGCCGGGTCGGAGCCGAACGCCCCCTGACGCCAGAGCCCGAGCAGGAACGGCGTGACCACGTTGAACGCGGCCATGCGGCGCAACGTCTCGGTGTGCGGCTCCTGGGCCACCCAGGTGAGCCCGTCACGCAACGAGGCCTTGACGAAGTTGAACAGCCGCCGGACGTTCACGAACAGCCAGCGGGTGTCGGTGGACAGGGTCCGGGAGGCGTCGACCACGATGCCCGCCCCGGGCAGGGCCCGGATGCCGTTGACGCCGCCGTTGCGGACGAGGTCGGTGTGGTCGGCGTCGGTCATGTCGAACTCGACCCCGAGGGCGTCGACCAGGCGCGCCTCGTCGCCCGCCGGGGCCTTCCAGACCCCGCGGGCGTCGGCGATGCGCGCGTAGGTTCCCAGCACCTGACCGACCGGTGGGATCCAGGCCAGTGGCTGGGCCCCGGTGAGGTCCAGCGGGTTGAGCACCTGGATCCACGGCCCGTAGAGGGCGCCGAAGATCTTGCGGCCCCGCAGGGCGCTGGCGTACGCCTTGGCCCCTTCGAGGTCGAACCCGCGCGGGACCGCCCCGACGAACATGGCGTCGCCGCGCCGCTCGCAGTAGGCGATGCATCCGGCGGCCACCCCAACCGAGGTGGTCTCTGGGCAGGCCAGCAGCTGGATGGCCACGTCGTTGAACGCCTCCAGGCCGGTGCGCCGGACCGGGTCGCCGATGAAGCCGGTGTCGGCTGGGTCGGTGCCGTCGGCGCCCGCGGTCCCGGTGGTCGCCCCCAGCCGGAACGTCCCAGGCCCCGGGGTGTCCAGGCCGGGGCCGGAGGCGCTGTCCCGGTCGGTCACGGTGACGTAGGCCGAGCCCCGTTGCGGGTCGTTGACCACCGACTCGACGTAGGACCCGTGGCTGTCGACCATGCTCAGCGACGTGAACCGCTCCACCTCGGCCCCGTCCCTGAGCACCACCAGGTCGAACTCGACGGTGGAGACCCGGGCGGCGGCCGCGGGGATGGCGGGCAGCGCCGGGCTGGGCCCCCAGCCCACGACCCGGTAGGTCTCGGAGGCCAGCGTGGCCGTCCGGTGCTGCTGGACCCCGGCGACTGGCGTGGCCGTGGCCAGGCCCAGGGCGGCCCGGGCGTCGGTGACGGGGGCCGTGGGCGCGTCCACGGCGATGCTGGACCCGGTGCCCTCGCTGGCGGACAGCAGGGCCAGCCGGTTGTCGTGGGTGATCTCGGCGGTGAAGCCGACCGCCTGACGGTTGATCGCGGCCGCGACCTCGGCCACCGTGATCGCGGCCGGGCTGGCGAAGTCGGCGTCGCGGAGGACCACCGTCTCGGGGATGGTGGCCCCGTCGACGGTCACGGCGATGCCGGCGCCGCTGTCGACGGTGGCCGCCACCGCCCCCGTCCCCAGGACGTGGCCTCGGGTCGCGATCCGCACGGCCGAGCCGTTGCGGAACCCGCTGGCCGACGACAGGGCGACGATGGTCGCGCCCGCCTCCAGCGCGCCGTCGCTGTTGGCGCTGGTCCCGGTGAAGCCGAGCGGGGCCGGGCCGCTGGCCTGGAGCCTCGTCCACACCCGGGGATCGGTCGGGACGGCGGCCACGACCAGCCGCCCGGTCGGGGCCACGGCCGCACGCACGACGGTGGTCTGCCGGTTGATGGCGGCCGCCACCTCCTGCCCGGAGGCGGCGCCGATGGCGGCGAAGTCGGCGGCCCGGAACGTGACCGTGACGACGGTGGACACGCCGCGGGCGGTGACCGTGAACTCGGCCGTGTTCCCGTCGGCCAGGGCGAACGGCTCGCCCAGGGTGCCGACCACCTGCGCCGGCACGGTCGAGGAGCCCAGCGGGTTGTCCTCGACGCGCACGCTGAGCGCGTTGCCCCAGCTGCCCGGGTCGGCCCGGCCCCGGGCCCCGGCGGCCACGTCCAGCGTCGCCAGCGGCGTGGCCGCGCGGTCGTCCAGGGTGCGGCTGGCCGCCCTGGCCCCGGCGCCCACCACCCGCACCACGTAGGCGTCGGATCCACCATTGTCGAAGAACCCCCGGACGGCGAAGGCGCCGAAGGCGTCGGCGGTGTAGCCGCCGAAGTTGGCCCCGAAGTCGGCGAAGCCGCGGACGCGAACGGCCTCGTCGGGCACCCCGCGCTGGCTGCGCACCAGGAACCCGGCGATCGAGGTGGGGGCGCCGGTGATCGTCGGTGCGGACCTGCCGTCCACCTCGACGACGGTGACCCCGATGTTGGTGGCCATCATGCCCTCCTCACGCTTCCGCCGCCGTGCCGCCGCCCGGCTGCTGGCCGACGATGATCCGGATCGTCTCGGCCGGGCGGGCGGCGTAGAAGTAGACCTCGATGCGGAACAGGCCGAGGTCGACGTCGGCCGGGGGGTTGTTCTCGGCGTCGCACTTGACGGTGAAGACCTGCTTGGGCGGGTCGGAGCCGAACGCCCCCTGGCGCCACAGCCCGAGCAGGAACGGCTCGACGGTGTTGAACCGCACCGTGCGCCGCAACGCCTCGGTGTGCGGCTCCTGGCGCACGAACCGGAGGCCGTCGCGCAGGCTCGCCTTGACGAAGTTGAACAGCAGCCGGACGTTCACGAACAGCCAGCGGGTGTCGGTGGACAACGTGCGCGAGGCCGCGATCGCCGGCGTGCGGCCGTGCGGCGACCGGATGCCGTTGGTGCGGCCGACCCGGACCAGGTCGTCGTGCTCGGCGTCGCTGAACCCGGCGGCCAAGGCCTGCGCGCCCCGCACCGTGGCCGCGTCCCCGGCGGGCGCCTTGTGGATGCCGCGTTCCTGCTCGGTGCGGGCGTAGACGCCCATGACGTGGCCGTCGGGGGGCACGAACCGCACCGGGGCCGGCCCCGAGCCGGCCGGGTCGACGACCAGGATCCAGGGCGCGTACAGGGCGCCGTAGACCTTGGCGCCCTGGAAGGGCGCGGCGTAGGCCTTGACCGTCTCGACGTAGTGGGCCTCGGTCTCGGTGTAGTCGGCGGGCGAACGCGGGACCGTTCCCGCCGGAGCCCCCCGGTCCGGGGCCGAGCCGACGTAGAAGCAGTCGCCCCGGCCGGCGCTGTAGTCCATCGCCCCGCGGGCCACGATGGCGCGTCCGGTGGGGTCCAGGAGGTGGGCGTCGGGGATCGCCAGCAGCTGCACCGCCACCGTGTCCAGGCCGTACAGGCCGGTGTGGGCGGCGGGGTCGCCGACCAGGTCGTTGGCCCCGGGCGGGTTCTCGACCCCGCCGGCCAGCGGGACGCCGGAGGCGACCGCGGGCACGTCCTGACCCGGCCCGGCGCTGGTACTGAGGTCGCTGACGGCGACATAGCGGGACCCGGTCAGCGGGTGGCTCACCCGGTCCACCACGTAGCCGTCCGTGTCGGCCTCCATCGACAGCCCCTGCCACTCCTCGACCACCGTGAAGGCGCCGGTCGTCTCGTCCTGCACGCGGACCACCAGGCGGAACTCGGCGCTGGTGACCGCCGTGCCGGCGGTCACCGCCGCCCCGAGGGCGGCGTTGACGGTGACCGTGCCGGCGGTCCGGTCGACCGCGGTGACCTTCCGGGGGATCGAGGACGTGTCCGTCCCGATGCGCAGGACCGTGCCCACCTCGACGCCGGCCAGGGAGTCGAGCCGCACCCCGGTGGCGGTCGCCGCGGCCGCGGCCGCGACCGTGGTCGTCGCCCTGGGGTCGTCGCGGACGTCCAGCCGGATCGCCTCCCCCCAGCGGCCGGGATCGGCCGCCCCGCGGTAGGCGGCGATCACCCGCAGGCACGGCGCCGGGGTCGCCTCCCGGTCGTCGAGCGTGGCCGACGCGGGCACGCTGCCCGCCCCGACGCTCCGCACGATCTGGGCCTCGCGCCCGCCGTTGAGGAAGAACCCCCGCACCGCGTGGGCAAGGTAGGCGTCCGCCCTGGGGCTGCCGAAGCGCGCCGCGAACTGGTCGAGGCTGGTCACGCGGACAGGTCGGTCGGGCACGCCGCGGCGGGTCCGCCCGAGGAACGCGGCCACCGATGTTGGAGCGGCCTCCAGGGCAGGGCTGGCCCGCCCGTCGACCTCGATGACGTTGACGCCTACCTGGAGCGGCATCGCTACGTTCTCCTTCCTGGACGCGTCAGGACGACCTCCGGGTTCACAGCGACCCCGACGACACGCGGACCGAGCCCTGCTGGGCGAGGCGCGACAGCAGGCCCTCGGCGGCCACGTCCCTGGCCACGACCAGCCGGCCGCGGGCTGGGAGCACGGTCCGGCCGGTGGGCAGCTGCAGCTCGATGGGGGCGGCGGTCAGGTTCTCCACGGTCGCCGTCCCCGGCACCCCGGCGCAGACCAGGCGGGCCGGATCGGAGCGGTAGGGATCGGCGTGGGCCGCCTGGCCGACGAACCCGAGCACGGCGGCGGCGTCGGGGACGTCGGCGTCCCGCGGCCCGGTCACGGCCAGGCGGGAGCCGAGGCCGATGGTCGGCGAGACCAGCATCACCCGGCCGTCCGCGGTCGTCCTGGCCACCGTGCGCCGCACCGTCGTGTTGATCGCCTTGGCGACCGCGGCCGCGTCCATCGACCGGGAGGACCTGCCGGAGTGCAGCGTGACCCTGCGGGTCCGGCCGTCCACCTGGACGGTCATCAAGGCCCGGGCGGGGAGGGTGAACGGCTCGGTGGCCCGGCCGATCAGCCGGGCCGCGCTCAGGCCCTGGCCGCGGGCGCCGGCCCGGCCCGCGGTCAGGCCGAGCGCGGCGGCGGCGGTCGAGGCGCTCACGTCAACCTCAACCGACGCGTGCTCGCCCGTCTCCTCGCTGGCAACGACCAGCCGGCCCTCGGGGTCGACAGACCCGGTCAGCCCGTCGAGCCTGTCGATCACGGCCGCCACCTCGTCCGCGCCGGCGGTGCCGATGTCGGCGAACATCGCCGCCGTGAAGGCCACCGTCTGCCAGGGACGCTCGTCGGCCCGGACGACCAGCGTCGCGCCCTCGCTGAGGGCATAGGTGGACTGTTCCGCCGTCATAGCCGTAGCACGATCCCTTCCTGGTCGTCGGGGGTGGACAGGGGCGCGGCCCGGATCTCGCCGTGCCGCACCCAGGGCACCTCGCGCCGTGCCCCCAGCTCGACGCGGGTCCCGACGTGGAGGAACACCGGGGCGAGGACGGCGCGGTCGCGCTCGGTCAAGGGCGGTGGCAACAGGGTCCGCACCGGCAGCACGGTGCCGTTGACCCGAAGACCGGTGTCGACCCCGACCCGCCCCAGCACCGCCGCGCGGATGGTGAGGGACTGGTCCCGGTCGGTGGCCGCGGCCAGGACCTGGTACTCGAGCAGCACCGGCCGTGCTGCCGGCCGGATGCTGCACACCGTGCGGTCGCCCTCGGCCCGGAAGCTGTCCCGCTGGGGGATGTTCCAGGCACGCTCGGGCTCCTCCCGCTGGTCGGTGAGGGCCAGCAGCAGGACCGGGTCCGGGAGGTCGGGCCGGTCTGCCGGTGGCACGTGGGGGGCCTCCTCGACCACCACGGGGACGGTGACGGACACGGTGGCCCCGGACCCGATGGCCACGGCGGTCGCCGGCTCGACGGCCAGCGTGGTCGTCCCCGCAGCCTCGTCGTGGCTGACACCGGTCACCGCGTGCCGCCCGAGGACGCCGGGTGAGGCGCCTCCCTCAACCACGATCTGGTTCCCCTTGCGGAAGCGGAGATTGCGGTCCACGGTCAGCGCCGTCGCCCCGACCGCCGCCGGCCGCACCGGCACCCTGGTCACCCCGGGCAGGGCGACTGGGGCCCCGAGCAGCTCGATCAGGGCAACCTCGACGTCGGCCAGTGGGTTCTCGGTCACCGCCAGCAGGTCGTCGACCAGGGCCCGGAACGGCCGATCGGTGTGGCAGCGCAGCAGCCAGCGCGTGACCGAGGACCGGCGCTCGGCGGCCAGGCCGATCCGGTGCTGCTCCCAGGCCCGGCTGCGGCCCACCGGGACGAGCCAGCGGTGCTGCTCGCCGGCGGCGTCGGCCGCGTCCTCGTACCCGAGCTCGAGCAGGAAGGGCCGGGTGGTCGACCCGTCGGCCGCCTGGTCGGCGTAGAGCCAGAACCGGAGCTCGTCATAGGGGGTGAGGTCGGACGGCGTGCCCGGGGTGAAGGTCGCCATGGCCCCTCCGGCGCCGGCGGCCGCGGTCAGGCGAAGGCTGTGCTCCCCGGCGGCGGCCACGGGGTCGAGGGCGCAGCCGAGCCGGGCGGGGTCCGAAGAGACCCATGGCGTCTCGAAGTCGTGCACCAGCGTGCTCGGCATGGCGGCTCCCCGCTCACCGTCGGGCCGTCATTCGGCCACCTCGGAACGCATGGCGGTCCTGATCGCGCTGAGCAGGCCGCTGGGAGAGATCTCGCCGAGCGACACCAGCCGAGGCTGGAGCTCGTAGAGCATGGCCATCCTTGCGTCGCCGGTGACCCCCAGGACCTTGACGTGCGGGTACTCGGCGACGAGGTGGGAGGCGATCCCCGGCACCTCGCCTCGTTCCATCACGATCACGACCACGTCGGCCTGCAGGGCCCCCGTGGCCAGGAGGATCTCCAGCGCGTCGATGCCGACGGCGTGGAGCTGGATGTCGTCGGCATTGGCCAGGACCTTGGTGAAGGCGTCGCGCAACGCCTGCGGGACCGCAAGCAGGACACGGATGAGCATCGCGATCGGTGATCCCTCCCTCGCGGCTCGAGTCGCCTGACCCTAGAGCCGGGTCCCGGCCCGGGAAATAGGCCCGCGGATCCAACTTCGGTGCCCGAGGACCGGTCCCCGGCGGCGCGAGGGGACCCAGGTACCGGACCAACAGGATCTAGTTCCTCTGGCAGTGGAGAGGCACAGGACGTCCTGACCCGCGGGGGCTATCGGGTGGGGCGGCCGGCGCGCGGCCGGCGCCGGCCACTCTCCAGCGGAAGCGGCCATGTCCGCGTCTCGACCCGGCCGCCCAGGTACCAGGCGGCGTCCCGGCGCCGCTCCACGTTCAGCTTCTGGAGCACGTTGTGCACGTGGTTCTTGACCGTGGGCACGGCGATGGAGAGGGCCCGGGCGATCTCCTTGTTGGAGAGTCCCTGGTCGATCAGCCGTACGATCTCCACCTCGCGGCTGGTCAGCAGCTGACCGGACCCGGTCGGCCGGGGCTCCCGGGCGCTGGCCAGGACGGCGATCCGCTCGAACAGGCTGGCCGTGATCGCCGGCGGACAGAAGGTCTCGCCCCGGGCGGCCCGCTCGATGGTCGCCACCAGCTCGCCGATCGCGGCGTCCCGGGTGACGTAGCCGGTCACGCCCGCCTCCGCGCAGGCGATCACGTCCTGGCCGGTGCCCGGGACGGCGAGGACGATCAGCCTAGTCTCGGGGAGCACCGCCCGGACCGTGGGCGCGACCCGCAGGCTCGCCTCCAGCCCCAGATCGAGCAGCAGGACCTGCGGCCGCAGGCGGCGCAGCCGGGCCAGCGCCTCGGCCGAGTAGGCGGCGTGGCCGAGCACCGACACGGAGGGGATGAGGGCCAGTTGCTGCTCCAGGCCTTCGCGGTGGAGGAGGACGTCGCCAAGGATGAAGAGCGTGGCCACGCGACCCCCCCGACCGACGGAAGACCCGAGTCGGCTAAACGTGTCATACGAGGTGGAAGTCGTCCATAGACCACGCGACGTAGCTCGGTTCGCTGGCAGCCGCCGGACCGCGGGCCGCCTGCTCACAAGTGGGGGCCCGGCGGGCGAGAATGGCGCGATCCGCCGCCATGACCGGGGAGGTCGTGATGCTGAACCCCAACGCGATCGTCTCGACCACGATCCGTCTCGAGCCGCCGCTGGACCGCGGACCGGAGGAGCTGCTGCGGGCTGAGGGCGGCCTGTCGGTGGAGCTGGAAGGGGGGCGTCGGGTGCGTCTGGACCCGGCCGACCCGCGGTCCCCTGGCTTCGCGCGGGTGCTGGACGGGCTGGGCAGACAGCGGCTGCCGGTGTACCTAGAGGTTGATCCGGCCACCGGGGCGGTCACGCGGCTGCTCGTCCCGCTGGTCGCCCGGGTGGTCGACGTCAGACCGGCCGCGGGCGCGCTCGACGTCGAGCTGGAGCCTTCCCACGCCCGTCACCTGCTGCGGCTGGGCGAGCCCGACTCGGCCGACCTGGAGCAACGGCTGCGCCAGGCCCAGCAGGAGGGGCGGCCGGTCGTGGTCACCGAGGACGACGCCCACCGGATCATCGACGTACGCCCCTTCACCCCCGACCCGGAGGGCCCGCTGCCCCCTTTCCCGCCACCCCGCCGGCCTAGGCCGGCCCCCTGGCGGCGTCTGCCGTGGCCCCTGCGCTGGATCGTGCGGCTCCTACGCTGGATCTGGAAGTGGCTGCGCTGGCCGTGGTGGTGGTTCCGCTGCCTGTCACCGGCCAAGGCCCAGCAGGTCTTCAACGCCATGGCCGCGACCAGCTGCGATCCCCTCACCGTCCCGGCGCCCTGCATCCCGTTCCGCTACCCGGACGACGGCTGCTGGGCCCGTGCGCACGAGATGTGCCGCCTGATGATCAACCTGGGGCTGTCGCCCAGGAAGGTGTGGATCGACCACAGCTCCGGGTCCATGCTGCACGTGAGCACCCGGAACAACCCGAGCTGCTACGTCGAGTGGTTCTGGCACGTCGCACCCACGCTGTGCGTCCGGGGGCCGTTCTTCTTCCACACCCGGCCGATGGTGATCGACCCGTCGCTGTTCACCTCGCCAGTGACCGAGGCCACCTGGAAGGGCGTGCAGGGGGACCCGAACGCCACCCTGACCCACACCGGCGCGGACCAGTTCTGGCACGGCGGTGGGACGGACCCGACGTACTCGGCGTCCGATGCCATCCTGGCCCAGTACCGGCTGATCCTCCAGAGCCGGGCCATCCAGGCCGGCCCTCCGCCCTACGCCAACTGCCCGTAGCTGGCGGCCCCCAGCCGCCCTCACAGGAATACGGTCTGCCGGAACCCACTTGTCCTGATAGGCAACGGCCGGCGGCTGGTGCTGGTCCGGTCCTCAAGGCGGCGGCTGACCGCCCCTGCGGAAGGATTGTGGGATGCAAGCGTTGCAGTTCAGCACATACGGGGGTCCCGAGGTCCTCCAGTGGGCCGAGGCGCCTGAGCCGCATGCCGGCCCAGGCAAGATCCGGATCGCGGTCCGGGCGGCCAGCGTCAACCCGATCGACTGGAAACGGTTCTCCGGGGTGATGTCCGGCGGCGAGCCCATGGCCGGCACCGGGTACCTCGGTGTCGACGCCGCCGGCGTCGTCGACGAGGTCGGCGACGGAGTCACCGGCGTGTCGGCCGGTGACGAGGTGCTCGGCCGCGGCCAGCACACCCAGGCCGAGTACGCCGTGCTCGACGCCTGGGCGGCCAAGGCGCCGTCGCTCGACTGGGCGGTGGCCGCCGCGGCCGGCGTGGCCGGCGAGACCAGCGAACGCGGGCTTCGGCTGCTCGACGTCAACGCCGGCAACACGCTGTTCGTCGACGGCGGCGCCGGTGGTGTGGGCGCGGTCGCCGTGCAGATGGCCCTGGCCCGAGGCGCCAAGGTGATCGCCTCCTCAAGCGAGGCCAACCACGACTACCTACGGGAGATCGGTGCCACCCCGGTGCTGTACGGCCCGGGCGTGGCCGACCGCGTCCGGGCCGCTGCCGGCGGGCCGGTCGACGCGGTCTTCGACGTCGCCGGCAAGACCCCGGTCGAGGAGCTGTTGCGCCTGGTGCCCGAGCCGTCCCAGGTGCTGAGCGTCGCCAACTTCGCCGCCGGCCAGGCCGGCGCCCGCGTCAGCGGGGGCGGCGCCGACAGCCGTCCCATGGAGGCCTTGGCGCTGACCGCCGAGTTGCTGGCCCAGAACAAGCTGGTGATCAAGGTGCAGACGTTCCCGTTCGACCGCGCCGCCGAGGCCTACCGCATCAGCCAGTCCGGCCACGTCCGCGGGAAGCTCGTCCTCGTCCCCTGACCACAGCCGACCTCATCGGGGCGGTCCTGGGGCGTGAAGCTCGACGCAGCAGGCGTTGGGTCGGGGACAAGGACGGCCTGGACGCGCTGGTCGCCCAGGCCGCGCGGGAGGCCGTCGAGGAGGGCCTGGTTGATCGCGCACACGGTCTCGGGGGCGCGGCGGGCCAGGCTGTGGAAGGGGCAGTTGCGCAGCCGCAGGGTGTGCTGGCTCGAACCGTGAAGCCAAGCACCCGGTGAGCCGGCTGGCCGGCCCCTACGGGCACCCCTTGCATCCCATCCTGGTCACCGTGCCGATCGGCGCCTGGGTGGCCAGCTTCGTCTCGGCGGTGGCCCTGGGGGTGCTGACCGTGTCGGGCTGGCTGGGCGGCCAGCTCGCCTACCGCTACGGCGTCCGCGTCGCCGAGGAGTCGACCCAAGCCGAGGCCTACCAATGACCGGCCACTCCGCACCCGACAGGAGGCAACCATGAGCGTTGCAGCCCTCATCACCTGGATCATCACTGCCGTCGGCGGTGCCGTCCTGCTGGGTACCTGGCTCAGCCGGGGTGGGCTCCGGGCCAGCGACACCGGCGCCACCCGCTTCCCACCGGGCCTGATCCTTGGGCACTTCCTGTCCGGCGGGACCACCGCTGCCCCCGGTACCGGCGATGGTCGCCCACCAGAGCAGCACTTCCCGGTCGCCGTGGTCTATCTCCACGGCCTGCTGGCGGTCGCCACCGTCGTCCTGGTCCTGCTCACCGCCCTCGGCGTCGGTTCCTAGTCACCCGGCTCGAAACCTCTTCCCACGATCTGCCGTGGGCTGGGCCGGCCGGATGAACTGTCGTTCCAGCTCCGCCGCGGGCATGGGGCGGCCCAGGTAGTAGCCCTGGGCGAGGTCGCAGCCGAGCGCGGAGAGCTCCTGCCAGGCGTGCTGGGTCTCGACCCCTTCGGCGACCACCCGCAGGCCCAGGTTGTGGCCGAGGTCGATGGTCGACCCTACGATCACCGCGTCGCTCGGGCTGGTCGCCATCTGGCCCACGAAGGACCGGTCGATCTTCAGCTCGTCGATCGGCAGCTCCTTCAGGTAGGCCATCGAGGAGTAGCCGGTACCGAAGTCGTCCACGGCCAGGCCCACCCCCAAGCGATGCAGCCGACCCAAGACCTCCAGCGCGCGGGCCGGGTCGGCCATGACGGCGCTCTCGGTGATCTCCAGGATCAGCCGGTCCGCGGAGACCTGCCGGGCGGCGAGCTGGCTGGCAACCTGGTCGGGGAATGTCGGGTCGAGCAGGCTGCGGGTCGAGATGTTGACTGCGACCGAGAGGCGGAAGCTGGCGCGCTGCCATTCCGCGGCCTGGTTCAGGGCGGCGCCCAGCACCCAGTGGGTGAGCGGGTGGATGAGCCCGGTCCGTTCAGCCAGCGGGATGAACTCGCCGGGGGCGAGCAGGCCGTGCTCGGGGTGCTGCCAGCGCACCAGCGCCTCCACGCCGTGGATCTGGCCTGTAGCGAGCTCGGCTTTGGGCTGGTAGTGCAGGACGAGCTCCCCACGGTCCAACGCCCGCCGCAGCCCGCCGAGCAGCGCGAGCCGCGCCGGGCTGTGCTCGTCCATGGCCGGGTCGTAGACGAAGAACCCGACGTGTGCCTGCTTGCACAGGTACATGGCCACGTCGGCGTGCTGGAGCAGCTCCGCAGCGTCGCTGCCATGCTCAGGGTAGACCGCGATCCCGATGCTCGCGTCCAGGTCGAGGGCGACCCCGGCGACGCTGAGGGGCTGCTGCAGTGCCACGCGCAGCTTGCCCGCCACCGCGCCGGCTCCCTCGGCGGTGGCGCCCGGGAGCAGGACGGCGAACTCGTCCCCGCCGAGCCGGGCGACGGTGTCGGCTTCCCGCAGCGCCTCTCCGAGCCGCTGGCCGACCTGGATGAGGAGCAGATCGCCATGGTGGTGGCCGAGGGTGTCGTTCACCTCCTTGAACCGGTCCAGGTCCAACAGCAGCAGTGCCGCTGGGCGTAGCTCACGGTCGGCGGTCCGGATGGCCTGGCCGACGCGGTCGGCGAACAGCTCCCGGTTGGGTAGCCCGGTGAGCGAGTCGTGCAAGGCCTGGCGCACCAGGCGCCGCTGGTAGCCGTTGATCAACAGCAGAAACACGCTGAGGGCGATCAACCCAACTGCGGCCGCGGCGAAGCTGGCCAGCCGCAGCGCATGCTGACGGCGCCGTAGCTCGGCGAGCTTCTCGGTCGCTTCCTGCTGCTTGCGGTCGGCAAAGGCCCTGGTCTTGTACTGCAACGTGGCAAAGGTGGGATGGACCGGCCGGACATGGATCGCCCTGGCCAGGGCGCTGTCGCCGGCGTCCACCGCGGCCAGCATCCGCTCCAGGTCACGCTCGGCCTTGGCATGCCTCGCCTTGATCTCGTGGGCCGCCCGCGCGTCATCCGGCGCACCCTGGATGACCAGGTAGTCCAGGGCGCCGGCGAGCGACCGGCTGGTCCCTTGAAGGCCGCGCCGCAGGTCGCCTGAGGGTTGGGCCAGGTAGGCGTTGCCGAGTGACTCCTCCCGGCTGAGCTCGCGGTCCACCTGGATCCAGGCGTCGCCCTGCCCCCTGATCGCTTCGATCTCCTGGACGGCCGTGTCAACGCCAGCCGCGGCCCACACCGCACCACCGATCACCCCGGTCAGCACCGCCCCCAGGCCGACGGTGGCCACCCGCACCAGCACACGGCTTCGGGCATCCACCGGCCTGGACCCGCCGGCCGCGTGATCGACTCCCATGACGATTCCCTTCCAGACACCACCCACCACGTCATGAGGCGGGTCGCCGTCGTGCACATGGGAACCATCGACCGTTGACCAGCGGAGTTGATACACCGGAGGAATTCGCACAGGTCGACGGGAACCCACCCCGAGCGGCGCTGATCCATGGCGATGGTGGGCGGTCAGAGCTTGTGCGCGAGCTCCCAGGCGACGCGGTAGGCGTTTTCGCGGGCGATGTTGTAGCCGGCGAAGCCGGCTGGGGAGTGGAGCAGGTCATACAGGGCCCGTGGGCTGGTCCCGGGCCGCTCGTCCTCGAAGTCGGATGCGGTCCGCACGACTAGCAGCCGATCCAGCAGCCCCATCCGCTTCAGCGCCCCGGCGATCGCCGGGTCCTCGAACTCGCTGGAGCAGCGGTAGCCACGGTAGGTCGGGTCAGCGGCCGTGATCCGTTCCCGCAGGATGTGGTCGGCCTTGTCGGCCTAGTCGGCGCCGACCCAGAACCCGTCGGAGCCGGCGGTGTCGCAACGCTGCACGCGGGGGATCTCGGCGACCTCCGCGCTCCCGTAGTAGGCCCGTTCCGCCTCGGCGGTCCGGTCGTCATCCAGGGCGAGCTGCCTGGTCGCTCGGTAGGCCTGGGTCACCAGCTCGGCGTTGAGCCGGTAGGCCGCCTGGTCATAGGCGTCGAACGGCAGCCAGCCGTCGGGTGGCGCCTGCCTGCGGTCGACGAAGTGGGTCCCCAGGTCGACGTCGACGATCCAGTCGGCCAACCCGGCGGTCCCCAGGGTTCCAACCCGGCTGCGGATCCCCGCGATGCCGGCCACGATGAACAGCGACTGGCGGTCGAGCTGCAACCGTGGGTCGCGCAGCAGCGCCATCGTCGATGGACCGGACTTCGACTTGGTGGTGCCGGTCATGGTCACACAGACATGATCGGCGGTGCGGCAGAGGATGGGGGCGACCTCACCTTCGGCGGCCAGGAAGGTCCGATCCCATTGCTGGTGCCGCAGGAAGGGTTCCTACTCACCGTCGAAGGTTGTCAGGATCAGCGCGTGGACCTGAAAGGCGCTGCCGGCGCCGCCGGCCGGAGCCACGCTGCCGAGCAGGGCGATCAACAGGCCGGCAGCCAAGGAAGATACCCGAATTGCTCTAGCCGGTCAGGCCCCCATGGAGCAACCTCCGGGCGATCAGCGCTGATGGCTGAGGCTATGATCCGCCCGCCGGGAGGAGGGTGGGCCGAGGGTGGATGCCGCGTTGGTGCTTGCCGTTGTGGCCATCCTGGCGTTTGCGTTCACCAATGGGTTCCACGATGCGGCCAATGCGATCGCCACCCTGGTCGCGACCAGGGGCGCCCGTCCGGGCCCGGCGATCCTGCTGGCGGCGGTGTGCAACCTGCTCGGTCCGCTGCTGCTGGGGGCGGCGGTCGCGGACACGATCGCGGGCATCGTCGAGGTGACGGCGGCCCAGACGGTGGTCGTGATCGGCGCCGCGCTGACCGCGGCCGTGGTCTGGAACCTGGTCACCTGGTGGTGGGGACTGCCCTCCAGCTCCAGCCACGCGCTGGTCGGGGGGCTGGTCGGGGCCGCGGTGGTGGAGGCGGGGGTCGGGGCGGTCAACTGGGGCGGCGTCGGCGGCGGCCATCCGGAAGGTGTCGTCGGGGCCCTGGTGGCCCTGGCGATCTCGCCGGTGCTCGGCTTCGGTGCGGCCTGGGTGATGGAGCGGGGCGTGCGCCGCGGGCTGCGACGGGTCACGACCCGGGCGAACCGGCCGGTGCTGCGGGCCCAGTGGCTGACATCGGGCTGGCTGGCGATCAGCCATGGCGCCAACGACGCCCAGAAGGCGGTGGGGGTGCTGGCGGTGCTGTTGCTGGCCAATGGGACAACCCGGTCGTTGTCGGCACCGATCTGGGCGACATTGGCCTGCGCGATGGCCCTGACGGTGGGGACGGCGCTTGGTGGGTGGCGGATCGTCAAGACGATCGGGCGGCGCATCTTCCGCCTCCGCCCGGTGGACGGCCTGGTCAGCCAGACCAGCTCGGCGGCCGTGATCCTGGCGGCGTCCCTGGTGGGGGGGCCGGCCAGCACGACCCAGGTGGTCTCCTCGTCGGTGGTGGGGGTCGGAGTGGGCCGCCGTCGCTACCGGCATGTCGGCTGGGAGGTGGTGGGCAGTATCCTGCTTGCCTGGGTGACCACCTTTCCCGCCGCGGCCGTGCTGGCCGCCCTCCTGGTCCCTGTGTGGAGGTGGCTGCCGTGAGACGGACCTGGTTTCTGCCCGAGAGTCCCGATGTCCTCGACATGCTGCGCCGCCAGGCGGCGATCACCTGTGCGGGCATGGCGGCGCTGGTCGGCTGGGCCAACGGCGAGCCGGACGCCGCCCAGCGGGTCCGGGACCTCGAGCACCAGGCGGACCTCGCCAAGCGGGAGCTACGGTTGGCCCTCACCAGCGCCTTCATCACCCCGATCGACGCCGAGGACCTCTATGTGATGTCCGAGCGGCTGGACGCCGTCCTCAACGGCGCCAAGGACACCGTGCGCGAGGCCGAGGTCATGGGCATGAGGCCGGACGAGGCGGTGGTGGCCATGGCGACGCTGCTGGTCGAGGGGGCCACCCATCTGGCCACCTCGTTCGATCGGCTGGACCCGGACCGGCGTGGCAGGGTCGGTGCCGGCGCGACCGAGGCGGCCGATGCCGCGGTCAAGAGCCAACGGCGACTCGAGCGGGCCTACCGGGAGGCGGCCTCGGCGCTGCTGGCCGTTGACGACCTTCGGGAGGTCATCGGCCGCCGGGAGCTGTACCGGCGCTTGTCCCGGGTGAGCGAGATCCTCATCGAGGCGGCCGACCGTGTCTGGTACGCCACCGTCAAGGAGGGATGAGCCACCATAGGGAGTGCACACCGTTCAGCGGCAGGAGGGAGATCCCATGAGCAGTGCACCGGTGAGCCGAGCGTGGCCATGGGCCGGCTTCGACCCTGCGACCTGGATGGCCAGCTGGTGGAGAGGCCTCGGGCTGGCGCCCGAGAGCCTGACCCAGCCGATCCTGCCCGGCTGGGCGATCACCATCAATGGCATCAACTCCAGTGCCCCCCAGACCGAAGTGGAGGTCCTGCAGCATCACAGCTACGGCCGGCAGCTCGGGCGCATGGCGGACGCGCTCCAAGCCTTGATCGAGGAGCGAGGCGAGGACGGGTCGAGCGACCCGCGCGTCAGGGAGTTCCTCGCGATGAAGCGAGAGATCGACGACATCAAGCTCGATGCGGCGGCGGGGCGTGTTGACCGGGTGCGAGCAGACCTGGCCGCGTTGAAGGCCGCCCGTCCGGCCGAGTACCGCCGGCTGCGCGATGCGCTGCGAGAGGTGCTCGACTGACGGTCAGGGTCGCCGGTCGCCGTCGCCGTCGGCGGTGAGGATGGCCTCGGCGATCTCGGCCAGGTCGGTGCCGACGATCTCGGGCCGCTCGACCAGTGGGTCCAGGACCTTGCCGGGGCGGGCGACAAAGGCGGTGGCGCAGCCGGCCCGGGCCGCGCCGGCCACGTCCCAGGCGTGGGCGGCGATCAGCCGCAGCTGGTCGACGGCGACCCCGAGCCGTTCGGCGGCCATCACATAGGGCTCGGGGGCCGGCTTGAGCCGGCGCACGGTGTCGGCCGACAGCACCAGCTCGAAGTGGTCGAGGAGGCCGGCGTGGGTGAGCTGGGCGCTGGCGACCTCCTGGGTCGAGTTGGTCAGCGCGGCCAGCCGCAGCCCGGCCTCGCCCAGGCGGCGGAGGGCGCCTGGCACCTCGGGGTGGGCGGGGAGCTGGCGCAGCTGGGTGGCGATTGCCTGGCGGTCGTCGTCGGTCAGGGTGACGCCGGCCTGGGAGGCGGTCATGGTCAGGGCCGCCATGGCGTGGTCGCCGAAGCGGTGGTAGGTGCCGGTGACGGTGGCGACCAGGGCCGAGGAGATCATCTGGGCGAACCAGGTCACGCGGACGCTGGCGTCGCCGAAGATGCGCTGGAAGTGGGGGTCCATGGCGGAAAGGTCGAGCAGGGTCTCGTTGACGTCGAACACCTGCACCCGGCTCATGGTGACCTCCTCGCGCTCCCGGACCCGGGTAGCCTCTGCCCATCGTGAGCGGTCGGCAACCGACCTTGGCGAGCTTGAGGCTGCTGCAACAGCAACGTCTTAGGGGAAGGCCAGATGCGGCCGGTGTCGTCCTCGGCGATGCCGTCCGGGACGTCGGGCATGGCCGGGTCAGGCTCGGGTGGCGGCTCGTCGAAGCTCGTCTCGTCGTCCTCGACCAGGGGGTTGTCCTGCACCGCCGGGTCCTGGAGGACCTGGAACGGCTCCCGGGATGGGCCCAGCCGGGTGGCGTCCAGCCGGTCGGGGTCGTAGCGGCCGCTGTCCTGGCCGTCGGCGGCCCGCTCCACCGCCTCGGCCACCGGCCGCTCGGCCCGCTCGCGGGCGGCCTCCTCCTCCACGGTCAGCTCGGCAAGGGGGAACGCCTCCAGCCGCTCGTCGGGGATCGGCCGGCCGCTCAGGACCGAGCGGCCGTAGGTGCCCGCCGCGAGGCGTCCCTCGGCCCGGCGCAGCGCGTGGAGCCGCTGGTGGAGCTGGCGGCTGACCGCCTCGTCGGTCTCCTCGCTGGTCCGCCGGTCGGCGCCGTCGACCAGGTCCTCGGCGACCTGGTCGGCGGGGGAGACCCGGTCGTGGTCGGCGTCGACCGATGCCAGCAACTGCTCGAGCCGCTGACGCTCCTCATACAACAGGGTGCGGGCCTGCTCCTCCTCCATGCCTGGCTTCCCTCCGGTGGGGTCCTGGATCGAGCCGGGAGGCGAACCGCCCCGGGGCTGGTCAGCTCGCCATGATAGGCGGCTCGGCCAGGTCCACGATGCTGGGGGACGACTTGACGCCGTTGACGCCCAGCCAGACCCGGCGCTCCCACTCCTTCGGTGGGTTCTGCGCTCTAGCCGAAGGTGAAGGCGTAGGCCTGGACGCCAGGATCCAGGAAGGTGATCTCGAAGGTTCGCTCGGACACGAGGCCGGGCTGGCGGACGAGCTGGTACAGCCGCGGGTTGGTCAGGGTGCCGTTGCCATGGTCGTCGACGTCGATGCCGTGGGCGCCTTCTGGGGGCTCCCCGTCGAGGCCCACCCGGAACCGGACCGGGCTCCCCGGCGCCGGTGGGGCCATGACCAGATTGAGGTCGCGGGCGTGGAACCGGTACGCGATCCGCCCGCCGGCCTGGTTGAGCATGATGGCCTCCGGCTTGACGGTCCAGTCGCCCGAGAGGGCCCAATGGTTGCGTCGCAACCGTGTCGGGGCGGCATAGGCGTAGCTTGCACCGAGGATGGAGCCGTTGGGGGAGACGAAGTTGTCGGTCCGCTCGGAACCGAGATAGTTCTCTGGCGACCGCAGGCTGTCCCAGTCGGCGGCGGCCTCCACCCCACGGGCCTCGACCGAGGTCAATTCCTGGTCGGTGCCGCCGCTGCCGGCCTCGATCAACAGCTGCTGGAGCACCATCTCCGACATCTGGTAGTCGCCCTCGCCGAAGCGGTGGTGGCGGATCTGCCCTTGGGCGTCGACGAAGTACAGGGCTGGCCAGTAGTGGTTGGCGAAGGCGGTCCAGACGGCGTAGTCGTTGTCGACCGCGACCGGGAAGTCGACCCGCAGGTCCTTGACCTGTTGGCGGACGTTGTCGAGGTCGTGCTCGAAGTCGAACTCCGGGGTGTGGACGCCGATCACCACCAGGCCGTGCTCGCTGTACTTGTCGGCCCAGGCGCGCAGGTAGGGAAGCGTCCGCAGCCAGTTGATGCAGGTGTAGGTCCAGAAGTCGACCAGGACGACGCGGCCGCGCAGCTCGGCGGCTGTCAGTGGCGGTGAGCTGAGCCACCCGGTCGCGCCGTCGAACCCAGGCAGATGCCCTTCAACGGGCAACTGGGCCGCGGGGTGGGTGGCGGAGCGGACGAGCTGGTTGGCTCTGGTGAGGAGCGTCTTCCATTCGCTTGCCTCCTGGTCCATCGGTCCTCCTTCCTGGTCCATCAGTCCTCCTTCATGGCCGCGCCGATCAGTGGCGTCAGTGGCCGATGTCGCGGGTGCCGGCCTCGACCAGGCCGCTCTCGTAGGCGAACACCACGAGCTGGGTGCGGTCACGCAGCCCGAGCTTGGTCAGGATGCTCGACACGTGCGACTTGACGGTCGCCGGGCCGATGAAGAGCTCGCCGGCGATCTCGGCATTGCTCGACCCGCGGGCGATGGCCACCACCACCTCGCGCTCCCGGTCGGTGAGGCGCTCGAGGCGGCTGGCGACGGCGGCGTCGACGGTCATGCGCTCGGTGAACCGCCCGATGAGGCGCCGGGTGATCGACGGGGCCAGCAGCGCCCCGCCGTCGGCGACGGTGCGGACGGCGACGGCCAGCTGGTCGGGAGGGATGTCCTTGAGCACGAAGCCGCTGGCCCCGGCGCGCAGCGCCTTGTAGACGTACTCGTCCGGGTCGAAGGTGGTCAGGATCAGCACCCTGACCTCCCAGTCGGCCTCGGCCAGGATCCGGGAGGTCGCCTCCAGGCCGTCCATGTCGGGCATCCGGATGTCCATGAGGACGACGTCGGGACGGTGCCGGCGGGCGACCTCGATCGCCTCCAGCCCGGTCCCGGCCTCGGCCACCACCTCGATGTCGTCGTGGATCCGCAGGACCATGGCGAAGCCCCCGCGGACCAGGGCCTGGTCGTCGACCACGGCGACCCGGATGCTCACGCCGGCTCCTCCCCGGTTGGCAGGTGGGCGACGACGCTGAACCCGCCGCCGGGGCGCGGCCGGGCGTCCAGGGTCCCGCCGAGCAGCCGGGCCCGCTCTCGCATCCCGACGATGCCGTGACCTCGGGCCCCGGCGTCGTCGAGGTCCGGTCCGGGCAGGGCGGCGGCGCCGTGCCCGTCGTCGAGGACCTCGATCACGACCCCGCGCCCGTCGGTGCCGAGCCGCACCTCGGTGCGAGCCCCCGGGCCGGCGTGCTTCAGCACGTTGGTGAGCGCCTCCTGGACGATCCGGTAGGCGAACAGGTCCACCCGGGCCGGGAGCCCGGCGACCACCCCGTCGGTGGCCAGCGAGACGTCGAGGCCGGCCCCGCGGGTCTGCTCGACGAGCCGGGGGAGGTCGGCCAGGCCTGGCTGGGGCCCGAGGTCGTCGGGGTCGGTGTCGGGCCGGAGGACCCCGAGCAGGTGGCGCAGCTCGTCCAGGGCCTGGCGTCCCGCCTCCTCCACCGCACCCATCGCCCGCAGGGCGCCCTCGGGGTCCTCGGCGGCGACGGCCTTGGCCGCGCTCGCCTGCACCGTCATGAGGCTCACCCGGTGGGCGACCACGTCGTGCAGCTCACGGGCGATCCGGGTCCGCTCCTCGATCACGACCCGGCGGGCCTCGGCGGCCTGTTCCCGCCGCAGCTCGGCGGCGCGCTGCTCGCGGAGCCGCAGCCGGCGTCCAACGTACCAGGCCACGAACATGACAACGGCACCGAAGACGGCCTCCCCCCACGGGTCCGGAGCAGTGCGGTTGTCGAGGATGGTCACGACGACGGCGGCGCCGACGCCGAGCTGGGCCAGGCGGTCGTCGGTGGCGTACCGGCCGGCGCTGTACAAGGCGATGATCGCCACCCCGCCGAGGTCCGCGTAGCCGCTGCCGATCGTCGAGGCCCACGCGGCCAGCGCCACCGCGAGCACGGCCAGGGGCGCACGCCGGCGCCAGTACAGGGCCGCGCTGGCCACGGCGAAGACCAGCAGGGCCGGGATCGGGACGTCACCGACAGTTCGGACGACCACTGAGTCGCCGGGCCCTTCGGTCAGGAACGCCGTCCCCAGGAACACGACGACCGCCAGGGCCGCGTCCGCGGCGCGGGGCCAGCGGGTGAAGGGGCCCTGGAACCGTCGGGGCTGGTCAGCGGGCATCGACCCACGATAAGCGAGCCGTGGCGCGCGGTCATCCACCCCACGGCGGATCGGGTCTCCGCCGCCGGGTGGGGAGACCGCCTGCCGGCGTCCGCGCACGACCCCTCCCGCGGGGGAGCGCCAACCCGCCCCCCGGCTGGCGACGGCACCGGGCACGGCGGCCAAGGTTGGGGCCACGGCGCCACGACGGCGCACCCATCGACCCGACCAGACCGCTGAAGGGAGCACCCCATGCATCGCGTCACCCGACGGATCGGCGACGCCAGCGCCCGCAGGCCATGGGCGACGATCGGAACCTGGGCGGCCGCCGCCGCCATCATCATTGCCCTGGCGGTCGCCGCCGGTGGCGTGTTCGCCGATGACTTCATCGCTCCCGGAAGCCGGAGTGAGCAGGCGATGGCGCTGCTCGAGGAGCGGTTCCCGGAGGCGGCCGGCGGCAGCGCCATGGCGGTGTTCGCAGCCCCGGCGGGGGAGCGGCTGGAGCGCCACCGGCCCGCCGTCGGCGACGCGGTCGCCCGGATCTCGGGCGTGGAGCATGTCGCCGCCGTGGCCGATCCGTTCGACGCCGGCACGGTGTCGCCCGACGGGCGGATCGGCTTCGCACAGATCACCTTCGATCGGCCCTCGACCGAGCTCGGCCCCGCGCCGCTGGCCGCCCTCGCCGACGCGATGGCGCCCGCGCGGGCGGCCGGGGTCGAGGCCGAGCTCGGCGGCGACGCGGCGTTCATCAACGCCGAGACCGAGACCTCGGGGGCGGAGGCCGCCGGCCTGCTGGCCGCGCTGGTCGTCCTCGTGGTTGCGTTCGGGACGATCGTGGCCGCGCTGGTCCCGATCGCGCTCACCCTGGTCGCGGTGGCCGTCGGCCTGGCCGGGATCACGCTGCTGGCCGGCGCGATGGACGTCTCCAGCGCCGCGCCGACCATCGGGGCGATGATCGGGCTGGGGGTCGGCATCGACTATGCCCTGTTCGTCATGGCCCGCTACCGGGAACACCGTGCCGCCGGCCAGGACAATCCGACGGCGCTGTCCAATGCCATGGGATCGGCGGGTTCCGCCGTCCTGCTGGCCGGCGGCACGGTGGTGGTGGCGATGGCCGCTCTGGTGCTGACCGGCCTCGGGTTCCTGGCCTCGATCGGGCTCAGCACCTCGCTGGTCGTGCTCTTCGCCGTGGCCACCGCCCTCACGCTCCTGCCGGCGCTGCTGTCGCTGCTCGGCAATCGCGTGGATGCGGGCCGGCTGATCGGCCGCCGGCGCCCCGCCGGGAACGCCCGGGAGACGGCCTGGTGGCGCTTTGCCCACCGCGTGTCGGGCCGGCCGTGGCCGTACCTGGCCGCCGCCTCGGTGGTGCTGCTCGCGCTGGCCGCCCCGGCGCTGGCGATGAAGACCGGCTTCCCGGACGCGGGCGACGACCCGACCAGCACCACCCACCGTCGCGCCTACGACCTGCTGGCCGACGGCTTCGGCCCGGGCTTCAACGCCCCGCTGCTGCTGGTCGCCGACCTGCGCAGCCCAGGCGTGGACGCCGCCGCCATCCCGGCGCTGGCCGAGCGCGTCACCGCCGACCCTGGCATCGCCATGGTCGGCCAGCCGTGGGTCTCTCCCGCCGGCGACACGGTCGTGCTGCCCACGATCCCCACCACCGCGCCAGCCGACCCCGAGACGTCGGCCACCCTGGGCCGCGTCCGCGACCTCGTCCCCGGGAACGTCGCCGTGTCGGGCCTGACCGCCATGACTGACGACCTCACCAGGCAGCTGTCCGATACCCTGCCCATCTTCGTCGGCGCCGTCCTGGCCGCGTCGTTCCTGCTGCTGATGGTCGTGTTCCGCTCGGTCGCGGTGCCGCTCAAGGCGGCGCTGGTGAACCTGCTGTCGATCGGCGGGGCCTACGGCGTCGTGGTTGCCGTGTTCCAGTGGGGATGGCTCGGGGAGCTGTTCAACCTGGACAGGACGTACCTGATCGCCTCGCCGATGCCGATCATCTTCTTCGCGGTGCTGTTCGGCCTGTCCATGGACTACGAGGTGTTCCTGCTCTCACGGATCCGCGAGGAGTTTGACGCCACGGGTGACAACGCCGAGTCGGTGGCCCGCGGCACGGCGGCCACGGGGCGCGTGATCACCTCGGCCGCGCTGATCATGACGGTGGTGTTCGCGAGCTTCGTGGCCGACCCTTCGCCGCTGGTCAAGATGCTGGGCCTCGGGCTGTCGACCGCGATCGTGCTCGACGCGACCATCGTCCGGATGGTCGTGGTGCCCGCGACCATGGCCCTGCTGGGCCGTGCGAACTGGTGGCTGCCCGGCTGGCTCGACCGCCGGCTGCCCAACGTGCGCATCGAGGACACCGGCGTCCCAGGGCAGCCCGAGCGGGTGCTCGCCGGTGCATCCGGACGCGGCTGATGTGGATGAGCCCTTGCGTCCAGCGAGGCGACGTGCTTTCCTATCATGTGTAAGAAATATCTTACATGTAGAGGGGATCCATGACGGGTAGGGCGCCGAGTGGGGACGAGCTGGTCGAGATCCTGGCGGCGCTGGCCAACCCGATCCGTCTGCGGATCATCGCCAGGCTGGCCCGCGGCCGCGACTACGTGAGCCACCTGGCCCGGGAGATCGGTGTGAGCCGTCCCCTGGTGCACATGCACCTGCAACGCCTGGAGGCTGCCGGGCTGATCGCCGGCCACCTCGAGCTGTCCGAGGACGGCAAGGCGATGAAGTTCTACCAGGTCGCCGACCTCGACCTGCATCTCACCGCGGCCACGCTGGCCGAGGCGGCCCTGACCCTGACGAGCGCGGACCCGGCCAAGGGTCCCATACCCAAGGAGGGTTCCTAATGTCATCATTCGACTGGCCGGACGCGGTCGCCGTGCTCGGCATCCTGCTCGCGATCACCGTCCTGATCGGCGGCGCGATGGCAGCCTTCGTGGAGCTCCGCAAGACCAAGATCGTGGCAGGTCACCAGGACGACCTGCGCCAGCTCGTGCGCCGCTACGAGCACTTCGCCGAGAACGCCCTGGACACCCAGCAGCGGGTGGCCGCGGACGTGGCCGAGCTGCGGTCGCGGACGGCATCGATCGAGCAGATCCTCCGGACCGTCGAGTGATCCCCAGCCCAAGGAGGCGACCATGCAGCAGGAGGAGTCCTACCCGGTCCAGTTCACGGTGGACTACCCGGATCGGCCACTGGATCGGCTGACCACCGGCTTCCGGATCCTAGTCGCCATTCCCATCCTGATCGTGCTGGGGGCGGTGTCCGGCGAGACCTGGCAGTGGAGCACCAACGGCAACACCCAGACCGCCACTGCCGCCGCCGGCGGGCTGCTGTTCCTCGGCCCGCTGCTGATGATCCTGTTCCGCCAGAAGTACCCCCGGTGGTGGTTCGACTGGAACCTGGAGCTGCAGCGCTTCGGCAACCGGGTGGGCGCCTACATGGCGTTGATGGACGACCGCTACCCGGCGACCGACCAGCACCAGTCGGTCCACCTCGACTACCCCTACCCGGACGCCGAGCGCGACCTCAACCGCTGGCTGCCCCTGGTGAAGTGGTTGCTGGCCATCCCCCACTACATCGTGCTGTTCTTCCTGTGGGTCGCGGCGCTGGTGGTGGTGATCGTGGCCTGGTTCGCGATCCTGTTCACCGGCCGCTACCCACGGGGCATGTTCGACTTCGTGGAGGGCGTCATCCGCTGGAACAACCGCGTCATTGCCTACGCCTGGGTACTGGTCACCGACCGCTACCCGCCGTTCCGCCTCTCCCGGTAGGACCATCGAACCAGGGGTGCAACCTCTGGACGATTCCAACCAAGCATCCAAGTCGTGATAGTTTCTCGCTCCTCCTGATTGGGACAGTATAGCCGGAGCGAGTGAACATGACCTCTACTGACGATGCAGGCGGCGACCTCAAACAGATCGAAGCGCTTGCGGGAGCCGCCGGCCTCCCAGTCGAGGAGTATCTCGAGGCGGTGCTCGCCGCCCACGCCCGCCGCCAGCAGCGGGGGCCGACGAAACCGTCGTCGCTCTACCAGCGGATCCGGCACGCCGGCGGGCTGCGGCGACTGGTTGACAAGCTGTACCCGCGGGTGCTGGCCGACCCCTCGCTGCTGTTCTATTTCAAGCACCTGGACGACGAGGGTCTCAAGGGCCTGCGGTGGCACATGCTCACCCTGCTGGCCGTGGTGACCGGCGGGCCGACCAAGTACCAGGGACGGGACCTGCAGGACGCCCACGCCCACCTCCACATCACCGGGGACGCCTTCGACCGGGTGCTCTGGCACCTCCAGGCGACCCTGCAGGAGCTCGAGGTCGACCAGAACGACCAGCAGGCGATCCTCGCCGCCGTCCGGGCCCGGCGCGGCGAGGTCGTGACCTTCGAGGGGACCTTCTAGGGGCCGCCCATGGGCCGCGGCTCGCAGCTGGCCCCGAAGTAGTCGCCGCCCTTGGCGCGGGCGTCGTCGGTGCCCCAGGCCCGGCCGTTACCGTCCACCTTGACCAGATGCGGCAGGTGCTTGCGGCAGTGGATGTAGGCCTCCTCGACCTGGACCTCGACCCAGCGTTCCGCCCGGGGCCGCACCCCGTTGGGCTCGCCGGCCTCCACGATGCGGGCCGTGCCGTTGACGTGCAGGCCGATCCGCTCCTGGTCGAAGTCCAGGAAGACCATGCCGATGTGGGGGTTCTCGAGGATGTTGCCGAGCGAGGCCATGACCCCGTTGCCGCGGTACTCCGGAAGCCGCAGGGTCCGATCATCCAGCACCTCGACGAAGCCGGGCGGGCCGGCCCGGAACGAGCAGTCGCACTCGCCGCAGCTGTCGGCGGTGGCGATCCAGACCATCTCCTGGCGGCCGATGAAGGCGATCATCCGGTCGTTCAGCCGGTCGAGCAGCTGCTCGCGGTAGAAGCGTGCCGCCCGGTCCTGGGACCCATCGTGCCGCTGCAGCTGGCGCTCGCCCTGGGAGCCGGGCAGTTCGTCCCATTCGGTGCTGGGTTGGTTCGCCATCTGACGATGGTAAACGGAAAACTAGCTCAATACCAGAGGTATCAGACATCTCGGTCCGACGATGAACTCGGTCTAGAAGCCTTGTAGTCAACAAGTGAAGTAGATTGGACATGACCCACAATTGGGAGGATGCTCTCTCGAGCCCAAGCGGAGGGACCCATGCGCTACAAGACCGGTGCGGAACGGCTGCAGCCAGTTCCCGCGCTGGTGCACCGTCCCGACACGGTCTTCCGGGTGGGAAGGACCGCGCCGGTGGGCCGTACCCATGCCGTCCACGCGGTGACCGGCGCCGCCGCGTGCGGGGTCAACGCCGCGGCCCTTGTGGTCTTGAACGAGGACTGGGAAGCGGCCTGCTTTGTCGAGAAGTGCCCTGACTGCTTCGCCGCAGTGGGTCGCCGTCCGGAGCCATCGGGACCGACCCGGCCGCCTGGCTAGAATCCACAGCCATGGCCGCCTCCACGCGCAAGCGCAGCGGCTGAGCAGTCTTGCCGGAATATCCGATCTTGCCTACTTGGGAACTAAGGTGGCGCTCAGGGAGCCCGAGAGTTACGCTCCACCGGCGTGTTACCGGTGCCCCAGGAATTCGAGATGGCCACTCGGGACGAAACCCCCAAGGCTCCGCCGGACGGCTTGGTCCACGTCGCCACGGCCCATCCATGGTCGTATGCGGCCAGCGCCCTCGTGGTGGCGGTCGCCTACTACGGTTCCGCCAAGTTTGGCCTGCGGCTCGCGCTCGTCGGCAGGAACATCACACCCTTCTGGCCACCGACGGGCATCGCCGTCGCGGCGTTCCTCCTGCTCGGGAGGTCGGTGTGGCCCGGCGTGGCCCTGGCCGCGTTCGTCGTCAACCTCCCGATCAGCACCGATGGTGTGGCCGCCCTGGCGACGGCCGCGGGCAACACGCTTGCTCCGCTGGTGGCGGCGACCCTGCTCGCCAAGGTCGGCTTTCACCGGCGCATCGACCGCCTCCGCGATGCGGCTGCCATCGTCTTCGTTGGTGCGCTGCTGAGCATGAGCATCAGCGCCTCGGTTGGCGCTGGGGTGCTGGTGGTCTCGGGAGTCCTACGGGCAGATGACCTGCTGGGCGCGTGGGCGGTGTGGTGGGCGGGGGACGCCATGGGCGTCCTCGTGGTCACCCCGTTCGTCCTCAGCCTGCTGCCGCCATGGCGCCAACCGAGCAGCGCCCCCTGGAGGCCCCTCGAAGCCGCGCTGCTCTTCGCCTTGATCGCAACGGTTTCCCCGGTGGCGTTCGGTGCAGATCCGCACCTGATGTTCGTGGTGATCCCGTTGCTGGGGTGGGCGGCATGGCGGTTCCAGCAACGGGGGGCGGCACCGGCCGCTCTGCTTGTCGTGCTGGTCGCCTCGTGGGCGGCCGCCAAGGGCGTCGGGCCCTTCCGGGCCGGGACGCTGCTCGAGAACATGCTCACGCTGCAGGCGTTCAACGCGACGGTTGCCTTCTGCTCGTTCTTCTTCGCCGCCGTGGTGACCGAGCGCCTGCACGCCCACCAGGCGCTGGAGCGCGACGCAGCCAAGCTGGAGACGCGGGTGCGGCAGCGGACCTCGCAGCTCTCGGTGACCAACCTGCAGCTCAGGAACGAGATCGTCGAACGGGAGGAATCCAGCCGGAAGCTCGTCCAGCGTGAGACGCAGCTCGCCGAGGCCCAGCAGGTCGCGCATATCGGGAGCTGGGAATGGTTGATCCCGCAGAATCGGATCTCGTGGTCCGATGAGATGTACCGCATCCATGGGTACGTCCCCCAGTCGTTTCCGCCCACCTTCGAGATGGCGGTTGCCCAGGTGAACCACGGGGATGCCGCGCGGATCCGGTCGAACGTCGAGGCTGCCATCCGGCGAGCCGATGACCACGATCTCCCCAACATCGAGTACCGCATCACCCGCCCCAACGGCGCGGAGCGTGTGCTGGTCGGAAAGGCCAAGATGCGCGTCGGCCCGAACCGGGAGCACCTGCGGATCGTCGGGACCGTCCAGGACGTCACCGAGGGCAGAAAGGCCGAACGCGAGCACCGGATCGCCGAGACCCTGCAGCGAGGCTTGCTGCCGGACCGGCTTCCCCAGCTTCCCGGCGTGGCGCTCGCCGCAAGCTACGTCCCGGCCGGTCAGGACATGGCGGTCGGCGGCGACTGGTACGACGTGGTGGAGCTCCCCAGCGGGCACGTCGGCCTGGCCATCGGCGACGTGGCCGGCCACGGGCTGCGAGCGGCCTCGACCATGGGACAGCTACGGATGGCGCTGCGTGCCTATGCGCTGGAGGACCCGTCGCCGGCCAAGGTGGTGCGCCGACTCGACCATCTCGTCAGCCGGCTGCTTGAGTCGGAGATCGTCACCCTCGTCTACCTCGTCCTGGACATGGACTCGGGACTGGTCAGCTTCGCCAACGCGGGGCATCCACCACCCCTGGTCGTGGGATCGGGGGGCCAGACCGCATATCTCGAGGATGGCCTCGGATCCCCGCTGGGATGCGACGAACCCGGACTCCCGGTCGAGGGCACGTTCCGGCTGGCTCCCGATTCGACGCTCCTGCTCTACACCGACGGGCTGGTGGAGAAGCGCGGGATCTCGATCCAGGAGGGCCTCGAGCGCCTGGCGAGCTTGGCGGCAGACGGCGGCCAGGACATCGAGGCGCTCTGCGAGACGCTGCTGCGCTCGATGGTGGAGGGCGACAACGCCGACGACGTCGCCCTGCTCGCCATCCGGCCGGTCCCGCTGACAGGTCGCCTGCTCCTGCGGATGCCCGCCGAACCGCGCGTCCTCGCGCCGCTGCGCCAGACGCTTCGCCGCTGGCTCCGGGAGAGCGACGCCAACCCACAAGTCGCGAATGACATCCTTCTCGCCTGCGGTGAGGTGTGCACGAACGTGATCGAGCATGCGTACGGCGCCGAGGAAGGCCCCTTGGAGATCAGCTTGGACGTCCGCGACGGAACGGCCGAGGTGATCGTCAGGGATCAAGGATGCTGGCGGCCCGCATCCGGCCTCGACGGTGGCCATGGCCTGCCGCTGACCCAGGAGCTCATGGAATCCGTCGAGCTGTCGGGCGGGCCACAAGGGACCGTGGTGCGGATCCGGCGCCGCGTCTCGAGCGAGGTCCTCTCGTGAGCGATCTCGCGCGCGTCGAGGGGGAGCAGCAGGGCACGCTGTGCCTGGTCCGTGTCCATGGCGAGATCGACCTCTCCAATGCGCAGGAGGTCTCCTCGGCCATCGGCAGTGTCATGGGGCGGGAGTCGCGCCGGCTCGTCGTCGATCTCAGCAACATCACCTACCTCGACAGCGCCGGCGTGGCGCTCCTGCTCCGGCTGGCGGAGCGGCTGCAGACTCGTCGACGGCAGCTGCACCTCGTGGTGCCTCGCGGATCTCCCGTCCGCCGGGTGCTCGTGTTCACGGGTCTGCCGAGGGTGATTCCCGTGGAGGCGCGACTGGAGGACGCGTTGGTCCAGTTCGACGCCGGCTCACCCGACGACCCTTAGTCCTGCCCCGTCTCGCCCTGGTGGATCTCCGACGTCAGGGGCATGGCGCCGCCGGCGAAATCACTGCCTGGGGTCACCTCGGCGGGGCCGGCCGGCTGGACGGGCAGCGGCTCGGCGCCACCGACGAAGTCGCTGCCTGCGGGGATGCTCTCGTGGAGGGTCGGGATGGTCGTGGCGGTCTGGGTTGGCATGCTTCAAGACTCCAAGGATTTCGATTGGGGAGATGTGGCTGGGGCAGCTTCGCCAGCGCCCACGCCTGGCGTCCAGCCTACAGGAGTCAAGCTCCCGCCAGCCACGCCGTCGCGGCCCTGCGCGGGTCGCCGACCACGCCGGTGACCGGCGGCTGCTCGGCGTTTGAAGGGGTCGCCCACGGGTAGCCGCGCAGACAAGGCGGCACCTCATGGTGGGTGCCTCCCGTCTGCAAAGGAGCGGTGATGAACACCGGCCTACTGATCGCGATCCTTGTCATCCTGGTCATCGTGGTGGTGGCTGCGGTGCTCTGGGGGCAACGGCGTCGCACCGAGCGCCTGCAGCAGCAGTTCGGCCCCGAGTACCAGCGCACCGTCGCCAGAGCCGGCGACCAGCGCGCCGCGGAAGCCGACCTGGCGGCCCGCCAGCAGCGCCGCCGGGAGCTCGAGATCGTCGCCCTGGAACCCGCCGCCCGGGACCGCTACGCGGAGAGCTGGCGGGCCACCCAGGGCAGGTTCGTCGACGACCCGGCCGCGGCCACCCGCGAGGCCGACACGCTGGTGGCCCAGGTGATGCGCGACCGGGGCTATCCGGTGGACGACTTCGAACAGCGGGCCTCCGACGTCTCGGTCGACCATCCCCAGGTGGCCGAGAACTACCGGGCCGCCCACGCCGTCTTTGAGGCCAACGAGCAGGGGCTGGCCAGCACCGACGACCTGCGGCAGGCGTTCGTGCATTACCGGTCGCTGTTCGCCCAGTTGTTGGACGTCGAAGGTGACGATCGTGAGGAGGCCCATCGATGACCGAGCGCCGTGACGACCTCAGCACCGCCGATCTGGCCGCCCAGCAGCCCACCGACACCGCACCACCCGACCGCGCCGCAGCGGCCGACCCTCCGCGCCGCGACCCGATGGACGACGAGCTCCGCCGCGGTGACCTCCCTGCTGATGGGGATCCGCGCGACACCACCGTGGTCGAGGACCGGGGCCCGGAGGACCAGGAACCAGTGACCACGCCCGTCGACGCGTCCGCGGCGCAGGGGGCCCAAGACGGCACCGCCGGCACCGCGTCCACGACCGGCCCACTGCTCGCCACCGACGACGCCGAGGGCTTCCGGGCCCGCTGGACCGACATCCAGACCGGGTTCGTCGACGCGCCCCGCCGGGCCGTCGAGCAGGCCGACGCGCTGGTCGCCGAGCTCATGCAGCACCTGGCCGCGACCTTCGCCGACGAGCGGGGCCGGCTGGAGGGCCACTGGGACCGCGGCGACGACATTCCCACCGACCATCTGCGCGACGCCTTCCAGCGCTACCGCTCGTTCTTCGAACGTCTCCTGGCAACCTGACGGATCACCAGCGACGCTAGAGGGAACCGACGGCCGTGCTGACCGGGACGTCGCCTTCGAACAGCTCGAACTCGACGCCGATGGTGTTCGGCGCCTGCAGGCACTCGAGCAGCACCAGGGCGACATCGTCGCGGGGGACGTCGGCGCGGCCGCCGAACGTGCGGGTCACCCGGACGTGGCCGGTGCCCGGGGCGTCGGTGAGGTGGCCGGGCTTGACGATCGTCCAGTCGAGGCGGCTGTGCTTGAGGGCGTCGTCGGCGTCACGTTTGGCCTGCAGGTAGGGGCGCATTGCCTCCCCGGCGCCGGCGATGTCGTGGGTGCCGATCGAGGAGACGATCACGAACCGGGCGACGCCGAGGTCGCTGGCCGCTTCCATCGCCTTGACAGCGGCGCCGTAGTCGACCGTGCGCTTGCGCTCCGGGCCGCTCCCGGGGCCGGCGCCGGCGGCGAACACGATCGCGTCGGCGGTGCCGGCGTGCGGGCGCAGGTCGTCGCCGCGCTCGAGGTCGCACAGCACGGCTTCGGCGCCTGCCGCCTCGAGGTCGCCGGCCTGGTCGGCCCTGCGGATCACGCCGCCAGCGCGGTGGCCGTCGCGGGCGAGCAACCCCAGCAGGCGCAGGCCAACCTTGCCGTGGCCGCCGATCACCAGCACTTCCATGGCCGTCAGTCTACCGGGGCCGCGCACGCAGGCCGCCGCCGAGGATCCGGCCCCTATGGCGGGGTGGTCTACTGGGGCCATGACGAGCGACACGCACGGCCGCTTCAAGCGGTGGTTCTGGCGGCCGCCACGACCCCACGGTGAGATCATCGCCGACCGGCAGGTCAGCGTCCTGGAGCTGTTCCACGACGTGGATCTACTTCGACCTGGTGGGACGGCGGCTGCCCAGCGCCAACCGGGTCGCGCTGGCCAGCTGGGTGCTGAGCCATCTCCCGATCGCGCTGGCGATCACCGCGGCCGGGGCACGGGCCTGGTGGCCCTGGTCCTGACCGAGGGGGCGCTGGCCGACGCCGAGCGACTGTCGCTGGT
>Ga0081539_10000410_pt1 | contig 91484 bp, 87 predicted proteins | sample TabmetS4T2R2_FD_71023 | JGI IMG/M metagenome (GOLD analysis project Ga0081539, IMG submission 71023) | Tabebuia heterophylla rhizosphere microbial communities from the University of Puerto Rico - S4T2R2 | ecosystem: Host-associated > Plants > Roots > Rhizosphere ...
TGTCGCTTTCCTGCGAGGAGGGCGAATCGATCTGCTACGGCGCCTGGATCTCCGGCGATCAGAACACCTATTGGGGCGTCGGTCCGAACAAGGCGCAGGATTGCGACAATTGCTGCTACACCTGCCAGGGCGGCGATACCGAGCAGATCAACCTGGTGCCATAAGCTGCCCCATCCACCTCTGCTTTCATCTCCAGCATCTTTCGGCTAAGGGGCGCGGACGAAAAATCTGTCCACGCCCTTGCCGACCTCCCGTAAGATCAATGCCACGACCCGCCCGGCCGGCTCCCTTCAGGGGCCGCTATTCCTGGGCATAGACACCGGCGGCACCTATACCGACGCCGTGCTCTGGTCGGAGGCCGGCGGTGTGGCGGCCAAGGCCAAGGCGCTGACCACCCGCCACGACCTCGCCGTCGGCATCTCGGGCGCGGTCGACGCCGTGCTGGCCAAGGCCTCCGTCGCGCCCGGCGCGGTGAAGCTGGTCTCCATGTCGACGACGCTCGCCACCAACGCGCTGGTCGAAGGGCAGGGCGGCCGCGTGGCGCTGGTCATGATCGGCTTCGCCGAGTCCGACCTTGCCCGCGATGGGCTGAAGGCAGCGCTCGGCCACGACCCGGTGACCTTCTGCCCCGGTGGCCATGACGTGCACGGCAATCCCGCGCCGCTTGATCTCTCGGCGCTGGAGGCCGCGCTGCCGGAGCTGGCCGGCGGCGTGTCCGGCTTCGCGGTCTGCGCCTATTTCGCGGTGCGCAACCCGGCCCACGAGATCGCCGCCCGCGACTTCATAAGGGAACGCACCGGCCTGCCGGTCACTGCCTCGCACGAACTTTCCGCCAAGCTTGGCGGCCCGCGCCGGGCGCTGACCACGCTGCTCAACGCCCGGCTGATCTCGATGATCGACCGGCTGGTCGCCGCGACCGAAGGCTTTCTGGAACAGCGCGGCATCGCGGCCCCGTTGATGGTGGTGCGCGGCGACGGCGCCCTGGTGTCGGCCGGTTTCGCGCGCCAGCGCCCCATCGAGACGATCCTGTCCGGCCCGGCCGCCAGCCTCGTTGGCGCCCGCCACATGACCGGCCTGGACGATGCCGTGGTGTCCGACATCGGCGGCACTACCACCGACGTCGCAGTGCTCGACCGCGGCCGCCCCCGGCTCGACCCGGAAGGCGCGACCGTCGGCGGCTTCCGCACCATGGTCGAGGCCGTCGCCATGCGCACCTTCGGCCTCGGCGGCGACTCCGAGGTAGCCCCGGAGGATGGCGGGCTGACCCCGAAAATCCTGCTCGGCCCGCGCCGGCTCGTGCCGCTGTCGCTCGCCGCTTTGGCGCATGAGGCGATCGTCATCGAAGAGCTGGAACGCCAGCTCCGCGCGCCCAATCCCGGCCGCATGGACGGCCGCTTCGCCTTCCGCACCGGCGTGCCGGAAAGGCTGGCCGCGGGCCTCAGCGCCGCCGAAGCCAAGCTTTACGCCACGATAGGCGGCCAGCCGCAGCCATTGGACCGGCTGCTGTCTTCGACCGCGCAGAACGCGACGCTGTCGCGCCTCGTGTCCCGTGGGTTGGTCCACGTCTCCGGCTTCACGCCGTCGGATGCGGCCCATGTGGTGGGCAAGCAGTCAAACTGGAACGCCGCCGCCGCGCGGCTCGGCGCCGAGCTCTTCGCCCGCAAGCGCGACGGCCGCGGCCAGCCGCTGGCGGTCTCGGCGGACCTGATTGCCGAACGGGTGCTTCTCGCGCTGACGCGCCAGTCCGCCGAAGTGATCCTGGAGACGGCCTTCACGGAGGACGGGCTCGACGGCGCCGCGACCGTGGCGCACGCTTTGGTGCAACGCGCGGTGGACGCGCATCCCGGCATCGCCCGCTTCACGGTTGCGCTCGACCGGCCGGTGATCGGCCTCGGCGCGTCGGCCGCTCTGCACTATGCCGGCTTGCCCGAGCTGGTCGGCAACCGCTGCATTGTTCCCGAACATACCGACGTGGCGAATGCGCTGGGCGCCGTCGTCGGTCAGGTACGCGTGACGGCAGAGGCCGTGGTCAGCCAGCCCAAGGAAGGGCTGTTCCGCCTGACATCCGGCAACACGGTGCGGGACTTCCCGAGCGAAGACGCCGCGCTCGAAGCTGCAGAAACGAGTGTGCGCGCCGCCGCGGGCGACAAGGCGAGGGCGGCGGGCACCGACGCTGCCGAAATCGAGCTGGACCGGGATATCAAGGTCGCCACCATCGAAGGGCAGCGCTCTTTCATCGAGGCGCGTGTGGTCGCGGTTGCGGCTGGCCGCCCGCGCATTGCGGCATAAAGGCGATGCTGCGATGCGCGGGCGGGCCAGTGATTCTCATGATGAATTGACCCTGCCCGGATGGCGTGCCAAAGGCCGGAACAGGGAACAGAATGGCCGGACCAGATGACCGGCTCTGGAGACAAAGCCGATGACCGATCGTATCGAGGCTGCCGGACTTCTCGTGGCGGCCGAGTTGAAGGCTTTCATGGCCGGCGAGGCGTTGCCGGGCACAGGGGTTGAAGAGGAGCATTTCTGGCAGGCCTTCTCAGAGATCGTCCATGAACTCGCGCCGAAGAACCGAGCTTTGATCGAGAAGCGCGAAGCGCTGCAGGACCTAATCGACAAGTGGCACCGTGAGCACGGAGCGCCCAGCGATCTTGCCGCCTACAAGGCGTTTCTCGGCGAGATCGGCTACCTGCTGCCGGAAGGTCCCGACTTCAAGGTGGCAACCGCCAATGTCGATCCCGAAATCGCCGAGATCGCCGGGCCGCAGCTCGTCGTGCCGGTCATGAATGCGCGTTATGCGCTGAATGCAGCAAACGCCCGCTGGGGGTCGCTCTATGACGCGCTCTACGGCACCGACGCCATTCCCGAGACCGACGGCGCCGAACGCGGCAAGGGCTACAACCCGAAGCGCGGCGAGAAGGTGATGGCGTGGGCGAAGGATCACCTGATGAACTTCGTGACTCCGGCAATCGAGGATTTTTCCGATGTCGTCAGCCTTGCCGTCGAAGATGGAAAGCTTGTCGCGACACTCTCGGATGGCGATAGAGCTCTCGTGTCCGGCAGCCGGACGAACGGCGAGGGGGCCTTTGCCGGCTATCGAGGTGACCCGACAGCACCGACGGCCGTTCTCCTTCGCAAGAATGGGCTGCATGCCGAGATCATAGTCGATCGCTCGCATCCGATCGGCAAGACCGATCCCGCCGGTATTGCCGACGTCATCCTGGAATCGGCCGTCACCACCATTCAGGACTGCGAGGACTCTGTCGCGGCAGTCGATGCCGAGGACAAGGTGACCGTCTATCGCAACTGGCTCGGCCTGATGAAGGGCGATCTGGAAGAGAGTTTCGAGAAGGGCGGGAAGACGCTGACGCGCAGGCTCGCCTCGGACCGCGCCTATACCGCGCCGGACGGCTCGACGCTGACACTACCCGGCCGCGCGCTGATGCTGGTGCGCAATGTCGGCCACCTGATGACCAGCCCGGCCATCCTCGATCGCGATGGCAACGAGGTGCCGGAGGGCATCATGGATGCGATGGTGGCGGCGCTGATAGCGATGCACGACATCGGCCAAGGGGGCAAATCCGGCGGCCGCCGCGCCAATTCCCGCGCCGGTTCCATATATGTCGTGAAGCCGAAGATGCACGGGCCGGAGGAGGTGGCATTCGCGGTCGAAATTTTCGGACGCGTCGAGGCCGCACTCGGCATGAAGCCCAACACGATCAAGATCGGCATCATGGACGAGGAGCGGCGCACCACCGTCAACCTCAAGGAGTGTATCCGCGCCGCCAGGGAGCGGGTCGTTTTCATCAACACCGGCTTTCTCGATCGAACCGGCGACGAGATCCATACTTCGATGGAAGCCGGGCCGATGATCCGCAAGGGCGACATGCGGCAGGCCGCCTGGATCTCGGCCTATGAGGCGTGGAATGTCGATGTCGGCCTCGAATGCGGGCTCTCCGGCCATGCCCAGATCGGCAAGGGCATGTGGGCGATGCCCGACCTGATGGCGGCGATGCTGGAGCAGAAAATCGGCCATCCGAAAGCCGGCGCGAACACGGCCTGGGTGCCATCGCCCACCGCCGCCACGCTGCACGCCACCCACTATCACAAGGTCGACGTGCGTGCCGTGCAGGAGAAGCTGAAGAGCCGGCCCAGAGCGAAGCTCGACGATATATTGTCGATCCCGGTTGCGGCACGCCCCAACTGGACGCCGCAGGAAATCCAGCGCGAACTCGACAACAATGCTCAGGGCATCTTGGGCTACGTCGTGCGCTGGGTCGACCAGGGCATCGGCTGCTCCAAGGTGCCTGATATCAACGACGTGGCGCTGATGGAGGACCGTGCGACGCTGCGCATTTCCTCGCAGCATATGGCGAACTGGCTGCATCACGGCGTCGTCACGCGCGACCAGGTGATGGAGACCATGAAGCGCATGGCCGGCATGGTCGATCTGCAGAACGAAAGCGACCCGCTCTACCGGCCCATGGCGCCGGATTTCGACAATTCGATCGCCTTCAAGGCGGCTTGCGACCTCGTCTTCCTAGGTCGCGCACAGCCCTCGGGCTACACCGAGCCGATCCTGCATCGCCGTCGGCTTGAGCTGAAGGCGCGGGGCTGACGCGCTTCGGGTACAAACGGAAAATAGGTTGGCGCTCGTCTCCACCACCCCCCTCTGGCCTACCGGCCATCTCCCCCTCAAAGGGGGAGATCGCAAGGCCCTATCTTGTCACCCGTTCTGCGACGTCGAACATTGGCGAAATCGTCAACGACAGCCAATCTCCCCCCTTGAGGGGGAGATGGCCGGCAGGCCAGAGGGGGGTGGAGAAGAACGCGGGCGCTCACTGGATACTCTCCAGTCTCCTGATGACTACGCCGCCTCGGGCACTGTCGCCCCATGAACGTCCTCGCCATCGACACGGCTGCAAACCTCTGCGCCGCCTGCGTCTACGACACGGCAGTCGGCCGCGAGCTCGGCCAGTCGGTCCACGACATCGGCAAGGGTCATGCCGAGGTGCTCATGGATGTGATCGGTGAGGCGCTGGGAGCCGCATCGCTGACTTTCGCGGGGATCGACGCGGTTGCCGTGGCAGTCGGTCCCGGCTCCTTCACCGGCATCCGCGTTGGCGTTTCGGCTGCGCGCGGGCTGGCGTTGGCGCTGAAGGCGCCGGTCGCGGGTGTCACCACACTCGAAGCGCTGGCTTTCGAGGCCCGCGAGCATTTCGGTGCGAAACCGGTGCTCGCCGCCATCGACGCCGGCCGCGACGGCATTTATTCGTCGGTTTACGATGATTTCGGGAAGATCGCCTATGCTCCGGCCGTGCTTGACCTTGAAACTGCTGTCGAATTGGCCTCGAACGTCGCTGTTGTGACAGGCTCCGCCGCCGTGCGTATTGCCGACGCGGCCAAGCAGAAGGGGCTGATGCTGGGCTCGACGGGTGCGACCGCCGACATAGGCGCCTATGCACGACTGGCAATCGCCAAGGGTTTCTCGAACGAGAAGCCGCGGCCGCTTTACCTGCGAGCGCCCGACGCCAAGCCGCAGACCCAATTCGCTTTGCCGCGGAAGGACGGCTGATGCGGATTCCGTTCGTCACCCGCGCACCGCGCGAATTTGCAATCGAGCCGCTCACGCCCGGCAGCGGCAAGGTGCTGGCAGCCCTGCACCGCGAAGATTTCGTCAGGCCCTGGACCGACGGCGAGTTCGAGCAGCTTCTTGCGCAGGACACGGTGTTCGGCTTCGCCGGCCTGGAGATAGGCAGGGGGGCCGCCGGGCCACTCGGCTTCGTGCTGGCCAGGCTCGTCGCCGGCGAGGCCGAGATTCTCACGATCGCCGTCGCTCGCAGCCACCGCCGCGAAGGTCTCGGCTGGCGGCTGATGGATGCGGTATTGCGCGAGCTTCATGCTGCGCGTGCCGAGGCGCTTTTCCTCGAGGTCGACGAGACGAACGCGGCGGCCATCGCGCTCTATCGGCGGCTCGGCTTTCGGGACGTCGGCAAGCGCCCGCGCTACTATCAGAACGCCGACAACACCAAGTCCGGTGCGCTTGTCATGCGCCGCGATCTTCGCTAGAGCAGGATGAATTGGAGCTGAGTGTTCATCCTGCTCTAACTCTTTGTTCTGGCGCATGATCTTATCCGAAAAATCTGCAGCTTTTTCGGGATTATGCTCTGGCCAACGCCGAAACAGGCTCCAATTTCGGGACATAGCAAGGCAGACAGGGCGAATGATCGCGAAGATCCGGGCCGCATTTGCCTTGGCTGTCATCGCGCTTTCAGCGCTTGTCATGGGATCGGCGCAGTATCTTGTGCTGAAGGCAGGGCTCGGCAATCCGGGCGCCATCCCATGCAACTGGCACAGAATCGTGCTGTGGGCGCTCGGCATAAAGGTGACGGTGCACGGCAGCATGACTGTCGAGCGGCCGCTGATGATCGCGTCGAACCACATTTCCTGGACCGACATCATGGTTCTGGGTTCGATCGCCGACGTCTGCTTCATCGCCAAGTCGGAAATCGATGGCTGGCCGATTTTCGGCTGGCTGGCGCGCCTGCAGCGCACGGTCTTCATCGAGCGCGACAAGAAGCGCAAATCGGGCGAGCAAGCGGGCGAGCTGGCAAAACGGCTTGCGGCCGGCGATGCAATGGTGCTTTTCGCCGAGGGCAGCACGTCGGACGGCAATCTCATACTGCCCTTCAAAAGCACTCTGTTCGGCGCCGCCGAAATGGCGATCCGCACAGGTGTCTCGGACAAGGTCTTTGTGCAGCCGCTGGCGATCACCTATTTGCGCGTGCATGGCATGCCGATGGGCCGCCAGCATCGCGCGTTGGCTGCCTGGATCGGCGACTCCGACCTCGTGCCGCATCTCGGCTCCTTGCTGCGCGACGGCGCGATCGATGTCGACCTTCATTTCGGCGAGCCGGTCGAGTTCACGGCCGCAAGCGATCGCAAGCTGGTGACCCGTGAGATGGAGGGCAGCGTGCGCCGCATGATGGCCAATGCGCTGCGTGACGCGCGCCGATCCGCCAAGGTCAGGTGAGCAGACTGTTTTTTGTCTTGGAAACCCGCTAGAAGCCCGCGGATGGAGTTGACCGAGATTTTGGATAGAGGCAGCGCGGAGGCCGCGGGCGCAGCAGAGCCCGCTCGGCCGACTTCCCGCAAGGTCTTCATCAAGACCTATGGCTGCCAGATGAATGTGTATGATTCACAACGCATGGGCGACGCGCTGGCAGTAAGCGGCTATGTCGCGACCGACGCGATCGAAGATGCCGATCTGGTGCTGCTCAACACCTGCCACATCCGGGAGAAGGCGGCCGAAAAGGTCTATTCCGAGATTGGCCGCATCAGGCAGATCAAGAAGGAACGCGCGCTAGCCGGCAAAGAGATGATGGTCGGCATTGCCGGCTGCGTGGCGCAGGCCGAGGGCCAGGAGATCATGCTGCGCGCACCGGCCGTCGATCTTGTCGTTGGGCCGCAGTCGTATCACCGCTTGCCGGATGTCGTTCGTCGAGTTCGTGGTGGCGAGAAGGTGGTCGAGACCGACTACGCGATCGAGGACAAGTTCGAGCACCTGCCGCCTCAGGACCGCGCCACGCTCAGAAGCCGCGGTGTCACGGCCTTCCTGACCATTCAGGAAGGCTGCGACAAGTTCTGCACCTTCTGCGTCGTGCCTTATACGCGGGGGGCGGAGGTTTCGCGGCCGGTCTCGCAGATCGTCGCCGAGGCGGAGCGCCTGGCAGTAAGCGGCGTGCGCGAAGTCACCTTGCTCGGGCAGAATGTGAACGCCTGGCATGGCAATGGTCCCGATGGCGGCCGGTGGGGCTTGGGAAGGCTGCTCTTCAGGCTGGCCGAGATTCCCGGCCTGGCGCGGCTGCGCTACACCACGAGCCATCCACGCGACATGGATGATGCGCTGATCGCCGCGCACCGTGACCTGCGCGTGCTGATGCCCTATCTGCATTTGCCGGTACAGGCAGGATCAGACCGCGTGCTCAAGGCCATGAACCGTCGTCACACGGCAGCCGACTATCTGAAACTTATAGGGCGCATCCGCGCCGCGCAGCCCGATATCGCCATGTCGGGCGACTTCATCGTCGGCTTCCCCGGTGAAACGGAGGCAGACTTCCAGGACACGCTCGACCTGGTGAAAACCGTCCGATACGCGCAGGCCTTCTCGTTCAAATATTCCAGGCGGCCCGGCACTCCAGGCGCCGAGATGGACGATCAGGTGCCGGAATCCGAGAAAAACGAGCGGCTGCAGCGGCTGCAGACGCTGCTCGCGGAACATCAGCGGGATTTCGCGGTTTCGCTGGTCGGCCGCAAGATCGATCTTCTGATCGAGAAGCCCGGCCGCGAAACGGGCCAGAAGGTCGGACGCTCGCCTTGGCTCCAGCCGGTGATTGTTGATGAAAAGGCCGGCGGAATCGGTGACATTGTGCAGGTTCGAATCACCAAGGCGGGCCCGCACAGCCTGCACGCTGTAGCTATCTGAAGGGATGCCGGCCATTGAGGAGAGACGGTTGAGCGCCACGACTGAACTGAAGAAGTCGCCCTCCGGGGCCTCGGACATGGCGCACATTGTCCTCACCTTTGATAACAACCGGCTGGCAAGCGCGCTTTACGGACAGTTTGACGAAAATCTCGCCCGGCTGGAGCAGAAGCTCGGCGTCGACATACGCTCGCGCGGCAACCAGTTGACGATCAAGGGCAGCCCCGTCGCTGCCGAGCAGGCGCGGCGCGCGCTTGACCATCTCTATGGCATTTTGCAGAAGGGCGCCGACCTCGCGCAGTCGGATGTGGACGGCGCCGTGCGGCTGGCGATCGCCGCCGACGACCAGCTCACGCTGCCGACGCTGGAGCGCAAGGGCAAGATGGCGGCCGCGCAGATCGCCACACGCAAACGCACCATCTACGCCCGCTCGCTCAACCAGGACGCCTACATGCGCGCGCTGGAGCGCTCGGAATTGGTCTTCGGCATCGGCCCGGCCGGCACGGGCAAGACCTATCTGGCGGTTGCCCATGCCGCGATGCTTCTTGAGCGCGGCATGGTGGAAAGAATCATCCTGTCGCGACCGGCTGTCGAGGCGGGCGAGCGGCTGGGCTTTCTGCCCGGCGACATGAAGGAGAAGGTCGATCCCTACCTGCGCCCGCTTTATGACGCACTCTACGACATGATGCCTGCCGACAAGGTCGAGCGCGCCATCGCGGCCGAGGTGATCGAGATTGCGCCGCTCGCCTTCATGCGCGGCCGCACGCTCTCGCATGCGGCGGTGATCCTCGATGAGGCGCAGAACACGACGCCCATGCAGATGAAGATGTTTTTGACCCGCCTTGGCGAGAACGCGCGCATGATCGTGACGGGCGATCCGAGCCAGATAGACCTGCCGCCAAACACCAAGTCCGGCCTGATCGAGGCGCTGCGCGTGCTCGACGGCGTGCCAGGCGTCGTCACTGTCAGGTTCGACGACGCCGATGTCGTACGCCATCCGCTGGTCGCCGAGATCGTCAGGGCCTATGACCGCGATGCCCGCGAGCATGCGTTGGCGGAGCGCCGGCGGCCCTGAGCCCATCCATGAATACGGCAAAGACGGGGCCGAGCGCCGCGGCGGAAGGCCCGACCGGCGTTGAGATCGATCTTCTGCTCGAGGCCGGGGCTTGGCCGCCCGAGCCTGAGCTTGCGGCAATCGCTCGCCGTGCGGTCGACGGCGTTCTCGCCGAAATCGGGGCGAAGCAAAGCAGCGAACTGAGCCTCGTTTTTTCCGACGATGCGCATGTACGAACCCTCAATGCGGATTGGCGCGGCAAGGACAAATCCACGAATGTGCTTTCTTTTCCGGCCTTTCCCGGCGGCCCGGCAGGCGTGCGGCCGATGCTTGGCGACGTGGTTCTGGCCGCCGAGACGGTGGCCGCCGAAGCCCTTGCCGAGGGCAAGCCGCTTGCCCATCACATTTCCCATCTGATTGTCCATGGCATCCTGCATCTGATCGGTTATGATCATGAGAGCGACGCCGAGGCCGAGGAGATGGAAGAGTTGGAACGGCGCATCCTTGCCGGGCTGGACATCCCCGACCCATATAAATGACAACAAGTCTCAAGCGCGAACAGGTGATGAGCGAGAACCCCCCTTCCGCTTCCGGTCCCGAGACCGGAAGCGAGCATAAGTCGTCCGAACAATCGACAGACGGTCCGAGTACGTCCTTTCAGGTAGCCGAACGGCCGAGCCTGTTTGAGCGCCTGACCAGTTTGTTCCGCCACCGCAACGGTTCCACGCTCCGCGAGGACATAGCAGACGCATTGGCCGAGACCGCCTCCGACGACGAGGCGGCCTTTTCACCCGCCGAGCGGGCAATGCTCAACAACATACTGCGTCTCCGCGAAGTTCGCGTCGAGGACGTGATGGTGCCGCGCGCCGATATCGAAGCGGTAGAATTCTCGACCACGCTCGGCGAATTGCTGAAGCTCTTCGAGCAGTCCGGCCATTCTCGTATGCCGGTCTATGCCGAGACGCTCGATGATCCGCGCGGCATGGTCCATATTCGCGACGTGGTGGCCCATATCACTCGCGCCGCACGCGTGAAGAGGACCCGGTCGACCCGCAAGTCCGCCGGTGTCGCCGAGGCGAGCGTCGGCCAGGCAGACACAGCAAGGGGCACGCGCAAGCCGGCCGGCGTTGCCGGATTGAACCTCGGCCAGGTCGATCTGGCCAAGACCATCGGCGAACTGGGCCTCATGCGCAACGTGCTGTTCGTGCCGCCTTCGATGCTTGCCTCGGACCTGATGGCGCGCATGCAGGCGACGCGGACGCAGATCGCGCTGGTGATCGATGAATATGGGGGGACCGACGGACTCGTTTCGCTCGAGGACATCGTCGAGATGGTTGTCGGCGACATCGCGGACGAGCATGACGACGATGACGAGCCATTGATTACCGAGGCGGGCGACGGTGCTTTTGTCGTCGACGGCAAAGCCGAGATCGACGAGGTGGCGAAGGCGATCGGCGAAGACTTTTCCGCGGGCGAGCATGGCGAGAACGTCGACACGATCGGCGGTATGATCTTCAACACGCTGGGCCGCGTGCCGGCGCGCGGCGAGGTTGTCCACGCGGTCCCCGGCTTCGAGTTCCATGTTCTGGATGCCGATCCGCGCCGCGTGAAGCGCGTGCGTATCGTCGAGGATCCAAAGGGCGAACGCCGCCGTCGGCCGGCTCGCACGGCATCGGCCGAGGAAGCCTGATTGCAGGCGGACATCACCGCGGCGCTGACGCGAATTCTTGAATATCGAAGGACAGAATTGATTCCATTTGGCCGCGTGAGGCTCTAGCTTCTAGCCGCGATTCGCTTCAGACGGGTTGGTTCTTGGAACGCCTAGCCGGCAGGTTCATATTGCTGTGGGGTTGGCGGCGCTTGCTCGTGGCGGCTCTCGCCGGGGCCTTGGCCGTGTTCTCCCAGGCGCCCTATGACTTCTTCGCGGTCTGTTTCGTTTCCTTTCCAGTCCTGGTCTGGCTGCTTGACGGCGCGGCGGCGGACCCGCCGGCGACGCTGCTTCGTAGACTGAAACCGGCGTTCGCCATCGGCTGGTGGTTCGGCTTCGGCTATTTCGTCGCAGGGCTCTGGTGGGTGGGCGGCGCGATGCTGGTCGAGGCGGAGGATTTCGCCTGGGCGTTGCCGATTGCGGTGGTGCTGTTGCCGGCGATGATGGCGGTCTTCCACGGCCTCGCAACGGCGCTGGCGCGGTTGTTCTGGACCGACGACATCGGCCGCTTCGCCGTTTTCGCCGCATCGTTCGCCTTGCTCGAATGGATCAGGACCTTCATCTTCACCGGGTTTCCTTGGAATCCGGTCGGCTATGCCGCAATGCCGATCCCGCTCCTGATGCAGTCGGTCGCCGTTGTCGGCATGCCTGGAATGAATGCGCTTTCGGTCTTCGTCTTTTCGATGCCGGCATTGCTGGTCAGCCGGCGCAACCTGGCTGTCGGCCTTGGATTTGCCATGCTGCTCGTCGCAGCCCATGTCGTATTCGGCTATATGCGGCTTGGCACCCCCCCTTCGCCGCCGGTCCGCTCCGTGCCGGTGCGCATCGTCCAGCCGTCGATCGATCTGGCCATGAAACTCGACCGTGCTGCGCGCGACGAAATTTTCCGCATGCTGCTCAACCTCTCGACAGCACCGCTTCCCCCGGAACGCCCAAAGCCGAGCCTCATCGTCTGGCCGGAGACCTCCTTGCCGTTCCTGCTGACGGAACGACCCGATGCGCTGGTCGCGATCGGCGAACTTCTCCAAGATGGCCAGACCTTGCTGGCGGGAAACGTCCGCGCCGAAGGTCAGGGCGCTGACGCGCGGCGCTATTACAATTCGGTCGTGGCGATCAATGATCGCGGGGAAATCATCGATGCGGTCGACAAGCTTCATCTGGTTCCTGGCGGTGAATATCTTCCCTTCGCCGACCTGCTTCGGCAGATTGGCATCGAGCGCATCGTCGCCATCCCGACCTCCTATTCGGCCGGCACGACGCGGCATCCGCTGACGCTTGCCGATGGTCTCAACGCCGCGATCTTCATCTGTTATGAGATCATATTCCCTCGGGAAGTGAACGAAGGCGTCAAAGGAGCCGATCTTATCGTCAACGTCACCAATGATGCATGGTTCGGTGATACGCCCGGTCCCTACCAGCATTTCCGCAGTGCTCAGATCAGGGCGGTTGAGACAGGGCTGCCAGTTGTCCGAGCGGCTAACAATGGCATTTCCGGTGTGATCGACCCGCGCGGACGTGTCATCGATGCTTTCGCGCTCAACGTGCGGGGCACGCTGGACGCGACGCTGGAGGTGCCGACCCGTGCGGCGGCGCCGCTCGGCGATCCCGAGCGCAATGGTCTCGCTGTGGTGGCGCTCCTCGCGATCGTCGGCCTCGGCATGAATTTGGTTCAACGGCTAAGGAGGATTTGAGCCGCCGAAAAACAGGATTTCATGTTAGAATTGCAACAGCCGCCGTCATGCAAGGGGACCGGGGATTTGCTTGTGGCGTGCTACAACTCAAAACAATCATAAGATATTGCCGCTTTGGACGGCGAGGAAAAATGAAGGAAAAAGAAAACAAAAAGAAGCCAAACCCGACCGACATTCATGTCGGAAGCAGAATACGTTTGCGCCGAAATATTCTCGGCATGAGCCAGGAGAAGCTGGGAGAGCATTTGGGGATCACCTTCCAGCAGATCCAGAAATACGAGAAGGGCACCAATCGAGTGGGCGCCAGTCGCTTGCAGGCGATCGCCTCCATCCTTGACGTGCCGGTTTCGTTTTTCTTTGCCGACGCCCCGGGGAGTGAAACTCCAGAACTGACCGGAATGTCGGAGGGCAAATCGGCACATTTCGTCGTCGATTTCGTCAACAGCGCCGAAGGCCTGCAGCTCAACCGTGCGTTCGCGCGCATTGCCGAGCCCAGAATTCGGCGCCGGATCATCGATCTGGTCAAGGCACTGGCGGACGACGACAGCGAATAGAATGCGGCTGCGGGTTTGCCCGCATGACGGAAACAATGCTTGAATGCCTGGCGGCTCTGCTGCCGGAAGGAAGGAATTTTCGTTTTGATTGCCGTTGGAAGTAGAGCCGCACTTGACGAGGCAAGCGCGCGACAGGTAGAGGCACGGCGGCTTTTTCAAGAGGGGACACCCGTGCTACGCCAAGATTACCTTTTCACCAGTGAATCCGTCTCGGAAGGACATCCCGACAAGGTCTGCGATCGGATCTCGGACGAGATTGTCGATCTCGTCTACCGTGAGGCCAAGAAGGCTGGCATGAATCCTTGGGACGTGCGTGTTGCCTGCGAAACGCTGGCCACGACCAACCGGGTGGTCATTGCCGGCGAGGTCCGCGTCCCGCCCACGCTCTTGAAGAAGGACAAGGACGGCAAGGCGCTCCATGACGCCAAGGGCCATCCTGTCATCAACCCGTCGAAATTCCGCTCGGCGGCGCGCAAGGCGATCCGCTCGATCGGCTACGAGCAGGAAGGGTTCCACTGGAAAACCGCCAAGATCGACGTGCTTCTGCATGCCCAGTCGGCCGACATCGCCCAAGGCGTTGACAAGGCGCAGGATTCCAATGCTGAGGGCGCGGGCGACCAGGGCATCATGTTCGGCTATGCCTGCCGCGAGACGCCGGACCTCATGCCGGCGCCGATCTATTATAGCCACAAGGTCCTGGAGACCCTTTCCGAGGCGCGCCGCGTCGGCAAGGGCGAGGCCGGCAAGCTCGGTCCGGACGCCAAGAGCCAGGTGACGGTCCGCTATATTGCAGGCAAGCCGGCCGAGGTTACGCAAATCGTCCTTTCCACGCAGCATCTGGACCCGAACTGGGATTCCAAGAAGGTCCGCTCCGTGGTCGAGCCCTATATTCGCCAGGCGCTCGGCGACCTGAAGATCGCCTCCAACTGCAATTGGTACATCAATCCGACCGGCAAGTTCGTGATCGGCGGTCCTGATGGCGACGCCGGCCTCACCGGCCGCAAGATCATCGTCGACACCTACGGCGGTGCCGCACCCCATGGCGGCGGCGCCTTCTCCGGAAAGGATACGACCAAGGTCGATCGCTCGGCCGCCTATGCTGCGCGCTACCTCGCCAAGAACGTGGTTGCGGCGAAGCTCGCTGACCGCTGCACGATCCAGCTCTCTTACGCCATCGGCGTGGCGCAGCCGCTGTCGATCTATGTCGACCTGCACGGCACCGGCAAGGTCGATGAGGCGGTGCTCGAAAAGGCGCTGCGCGAGGTGATGGACCTGTCGCCGTCCGGCATCCGCCGCCATCTCGACCTGAACAAGCCGATCTACGCCAAGACGACCGCTTACGGTCATTTCGGCCGCAAGCCGGGCCGCGACGGTTCGTTCGCCTGGGAAAAGACGGACCTCGTCAAGGCGCTCAAGGACGCAGTAGCGGCCATTGCGCCGCTGAAGGATCCGGTCGCGGCCTGACGCTGACTTCCCCATGTCTGCCGAGAGGCGGAGCCGGTCGACCGAAGCCTTCTTCGGTCGACGGCGCGGGAAGACCATTCGGCCGCTGCCGGCTGCAGCACTTGCCGAATTCCTGCCGAAATATGCGATCGACCTCAGCGCGCCGCCGCCCGAGCCGCTGACGGCGCTCTTCAAGGCGCCGGTTGACGAGGTCCGGCTCGAAATCGGCTTCGGCGGCGGCGAGCACCTGCTTCATCGCGCGCGAGAAGAGCAAGCGATGGGCTTCATCGGCATCGAGCCGTTCGTCAACGGCATGGCGCGCTTGATGCAGGCGCTTGGCGACCGGCAACTCGGCAATCTGAGGGTCTACGGCGACGATGCGACCCGCGTTCTCGACTGGCTGCCAGCCGCTTCGATCGCAGGCGTCGATCTGCTCTACCCCGACCCATGGCCGAAGAAGCGACACTGGAAGCGCCGCTTCGTCAGCCACGTCAACCTCGACCGTTTTGCACGCGTGCTGAAGCCTGGCGGCGTGTTCCGCTTCGCTTCCGACATCGACACATACGTCAATTGGACGCTGTTGCACTGCCGCCGGCATGGAGCCTTCGACTGGCAGGCGAATTCCGCGAACGACTGGCGCAGGCCCTATCCGGTTTGGCCCGGCACCCGTTACGAGGCCAAAGCGATACGCGAGGGCCGGACGCCGGCCTATCTGACCTTCAAACGTCGATAAATTACCCCATTTACATCTGGATGTAGTTTGGGCAAGATTTGGTCTCTTGCCGAGGAAGCTGCAATGGGTATTCGCTCGCACGCCCGGGTGGTGATCTCTCCCGAGGAGGTGGTTCAGAACATAGCGACCTACATGCGCAGCGTCGCCGAGCATTCGGACCTTGCCGATCGCATCAAGCAGCATCAAGCCTGGTACGCGGCGAAAGACAGACATGGTCGCTGGATGTTCGGGCCGAGCAAGTTTGTTGGCTATCATCAGACCAACGCCAAGGACTATCTGACGAGCTATGGCCGTGGTAGCCGCAATGACGGCAAGGAAACGGAAGCGGTGTTGTCGAATTGGTTCGAACAAGTGGACAAGGACACGGCTCTCGGTCGTGAACTGTATGGCGAATTCGTCCGCTTTGCGGAGAAATTCGGGAAGGCGCCAAATTCGCGTTGGCGCGTAAGCGTGATGCAGGAAGAACTGGTGACCCGTGGCCTGCCCGGGCACCGCAGACCGGAAGCAGATGTTGCCGATCGAATCTCCTACGATCCCGAGATTTGCGGCGGCCGGCCGCGAATAGCGGGAACTCGGGTCCGTGTCTCCGACATTGTCAATGCGCTCGCCGAAGGCGCATCGAAAGAGGAAATCCTCGAAGACTACCCATATCTGTCTGCCGAAGATATTTCCGCGGCGCTGAACTACGCCGCGAAAGCTGTCGATCATCGCATCCTGAAAGCAGCATAGGCCCGTGCGCTTCCTCGTGGACGCGCAACTTCCGCCGGGTCTGGCGCGTCGCGTTTCCGAGGCCGGCCATAATGCCGTGCACCTTCATGAAGTCCTGCGCCAGGAAGCGAAAGACGTTGAAGTGGCCGAGGAGGCGAATAGGCGTCAGGCCGTCCTTGTCAGCAAGGACGAGGATTTCACCGACTTATCGCACCGCGGTATCCTCGTGGTTCCCTTGCTGTGGATCAGACTCGGCAACACCACCAACGCCACGCTTTGGCGGAAACTTGCACCCCTCCTGCCCGAAATCGAGTCGGCTTTCGCGACAGGCGAGAAGATCGTCGAGGTCAGGTGAGACCCAGCATCTCGTTACCTGCGAGCGGATGGTTGACATAGGCGCCAGCGGAAAGCTTACTTGCAGTCCGAGGATCTCGCGCAGTGGGCCGAAAGGGTCTGCCGTGAAATGATGCCTAGCGCTGAGAAAAACAACGCTCGTGCAGGCATTTGCAATAACCGGCGACAGTCAATCGCCGAACGGGAGGAAATTGCGATGAGGAAGTTGTTGCTGGCGCTCGTCGGCATTGCCGGGCTCGCCTGGACGGGACTGGCGCAGGCAGCCGATTACAAGATCATGGCGCCGGCGGCACCTGGCGGCGGCTGGGATCAGACCGCGCGCTCGATGCAGACCGCGTTGCAGGACGAGGGCATTTCGAGCAGCGTGCAGGTCACCAACGTCCCTGGTGCGGGTGGCACGATCGGCCTGGCGCAATTCGTCAACCAGGCCAATGGCGATCCTTCCCAGCTCATCGTCGGCGGTTATGTGATGGTCGGCGCGATCCTCACCAACGCCTCGCCGGTCACGCTCGACCAGGTCACGCCCATCGCCCGGCTTACCGGCGAATATGAGGCGCTCGTCGTTCCTGCCGGTTCGGACATCAAGGATATGGCTGGTCTTGTCGAGAAGCTGAAGGCCGACCCCGGCTCTGTCTCGTGGGGCGGCGGCTCGGCGGGCGGCACGGACCACATCACCGCAGGCTTGATCGCCAAGGCGGTCGGCGTCGATCCGACCAAGGTCAACTACATCGCCTTTTCGGGCGGCGGCGAGGCGCTTGCCGCGATCCTCGGCGGCCAGGTCACCGTCGGCATCTCCGGCTATGGCGAGTTCGCCTCGCAGATTCAGGCCGGCCAGCTTCGGATCATTGGTATTTCGAGCGACAGCAAAGTTCCCGGCATCGACGCGCCGACCTTCAACGAAGGCGGCGTGGATGTCGCGATCCAGAACTGGCGCATGGTGGCGGCCGCACCCGGCCTCAGCGCCGAGCAAAAGGCCGCGGTTTCCACCGATGTCGAAAAGATGGTGAAATCAGCCTCCTGGCAGAAGATCCTTGCCGACAAGGGCTGGGCCGACACTTATCTCGCCGGCGATGATTTCGCCGCTCAGCTCAAAAAGGATACAGACGCGACCTCCGCGATCCTGAAAGAGATCGGCCTCGTGAAATGACCGACCAAGGTCGGCCTGAGAGCAGCCGCCGCCCCGACCGGGCGGCGCTGGTCATTGCCGCCTGTCTCGCCATCGCGGCAATCGTAATCGCCTGGGAGACGGCGATCATGCCGGGTGCGGCAGGCTATGCCCGTATCGGTCCCACCTCATTTCCCTATGCCATCGCTGCTGTTTTGTTCGTGCTGGCCATATGGACGGCGGCCGAGGCGATCCGCGGCGACTTCCCCCAACGTGAAGAGCAGAAGATCGGGCCCCTGCTCTGGATCGTCGGCGGGCTCGTCGCGCAGATGCTGCTGCTGAAGCTGGTCGGCTTTTCCATCGCGACAGGGCTGCTGTTCGCCGCGACCGCTCGCGGTTTCGGGCGCGGCCCACTGTGGTTTACCGTCCCGCTCGGCATCGTCCTCGCCGGTGTGATCTGGCTGATCTTCGCGCGCGGCCTCTCGCTGACGCTGCCCGCCGGGCTGTTCGAAGGGTTCCTGGCAGCCGTCATGGGCACGCTGGTGCAGATGGTCACGATCATCCTCGACGGGCTGACAGGCTTTTTCAGGAGCTTCGCGTAATGGCGACCTTCGAGCTTCTGTGGCAGGGTCTCCTCGTCGCCCTGCAGCCGCTTAATCTCCTTTACGCGCTGATCGGCGTCACACTCGGCACAGCGGTCGGCGTGCTGCCGGGCATTGGCCCGGCGCTCACCGTCGCGCTGCTGCTCCCCGTCACCTACAAGCTTGATCCGGCCGGCTCGCTGATCATGTTCGCCGGCATCTACTATGGCGGCATGTATGGCGGCTCGACCACTTCGATCCTGCTCAACACCCCGGGCGAGAGTTCATCGATCGTGACCGCGCTCGAGGGAAACAAGATGGCGCGTGCGGGCCGTGGCGGGCCGGCACTGGCAACCGCCGCGATCGGCTCGTTCGTGGCTGGCCTCATCGCCACCTTCGGCCTTGCGCTGATCGCGCCCTGGATCGTGAATTTCGCGCTGTCCTTCGGCCCGGCCGAATATTTCGCGCTGATGGTGCTGGCCTTCATGACGGTCTCGGCCGCTTTCGGCGATTCCACGCTGCGCGGGCTCACCTCGCTGTTTCTCGGACTGGCGGTCGGCCTGATCGGCATCGACCTGCAGACCGGCCAGGCGCGTATTGCCTTCGGCATTCCCGACCTCCTCGATGGGGTCGAGGTCACCACGCTTGCGGTCGCGATGTTCGCGGTCGGCGAGACATTGGCGATTGCTGGCGCAAAGAATGGCGGCGACGAGCGGATCGAGCCGGTCAGGGGTTCGATCTGGATGAGCCGGGAGGACTGGGCACGCTCATGGAAGCCGTGGCTGCGTGGCACTGCGATCGGCTTTCCGATCGGCGCCATGCCGGCCGGCGGCGCCGAGATAGGCACGTTCCTTTCCTATTCTGCGGAAAAGCAGCTTGCGAAGAAGCCCGAGGAATTCGGCAAAGGCGCAATCGAAGGCGTTGCCGGGCCCGAAGCCGCCAACAACGCTTCTGCCGCCGGCACGCTGGTGCCGCTGCTTACTCTCGGCCTGCCGACGACCGCGACGGCGGCCATCATGCTCGCCGGCTTCCAGCAATTCGGACTCCAGCCCGGCCCGCTGCTTTTCGCCACCAACCCGCAACTGGTCTGGGGGCTGATCGCCAGCCTGCTGGTGGCGAACCTGATGCTCCTGGTGCTCAACCTGCCGTTGATCGGCCTTTGGGTGAAGCTGCTGACGATCCCGCGCCCCTGGCTTTATGCCGGCATCCTGATGTTTGCGACGCTGGGCACAATCGGCGCAAATCCGTCGACCTTCGAACTCGGCATGCTGCTCGCCTTTGGTCTGCTCGGCTATGTGCTGAGGCTGTTCGGCTATCCGATCGCGCCCGTTGTGGTGGGCCTGATCCTCGGTCCGCTGGCCGAGCAGCAGCTACGCCGCGCTCTTGCCATCAGCCAGGGCGACCCGACAGTGCTCGTTCACTCGCCGATCGCAGTCGTGCTGCTGCTGCTTGCGGCCACCGCAGTCGTCCTGCCGATCGTGCTCAGAGCACGCGGCCGCGGCAAGGTGCTCTCACAGCTTGCGTCTGGCGACGACTGACCGCCGGTGACGGTTTTCAATACAAGTGGATGTTGCGAAACTTGACAGGATCGATACCCAGTTTGCGAAGGTCGTGGGCGTTGGGCTGATGCCGTCTTTCGAGGGCGCGCGACACTGCGACAGCGCTGCCGAAGACGTCGAAAAAGTCGCCGATTGTGGCAAGGGTCCGCCTGGTCATTGGTTCTTTCCCGCTTAACGGTTTGTGCGGCGCATCATGAAATGGTGCGCTGCAATAAATGTAGTGAGCAGTTGGGCTTCCTTGAAGATCGTTTCCTGCATGTGAGCCATGCGCCTCGCGCATCGTTGGCTTGGTCACCAAGTTGCCCGCCGGAGATCGCGGTGGATCCAGCCAAGCCCGTCGCATGATGGAACTCCGAGTGATATTCGGCCGAGTTCCGTGCAGTAGTGGCTTGCAATTTCCCGGAAATTCGCCTATTTGCAGCTTAAATTCTTGGTCGGTAAGACGAAGAGTGGGTCCACCCGGTCCCGCTCTTTTTTGTTACCGGCCGCTCGCTGGAGACTTGATGGACGCGACGGCCATTGCCGAAACGGTGAATGACGACCGCATCGTCCGCGAAAGCGGAACGGATGCGCGCATCGCCGCGATTATCGCGCCGGTGCTCCGCACCGTCGGCTTCCGCCTGGTGCGGGTCCGGCTTTCCTCGCAGAACGGGCTGACCTTGCAGATCATGGCCGAGCGCAACGACGGCACCATGACCGTCGAGGATTGCGAGGAGGTGAGCAAGGCCATCTCTCCGGTTCTCGACGTGGAAGATCCCGTCGATAAGGCGTATCATCTCGAAATCTCGTCGCCGGGCATCGACCGGCCGCTGGTGCGCAAGTCCGATTTCGCCGCCGCGCTGGGTCATCTGGTGAAGCTCGAGACCTCGATCCTCGTCGGCGACCGTAAGCGCTTCCGCGGCAAGATCGCCGAAGTTGGCGAAGAGGGCTTCGTCATCGAGCGGGATGTGCCGGCCTATGGCGAGGAGCCTTCGGTACGCATTCCCTTCGAGGCCGTCGACGAGGCTCGTCTGGTGCTGACCGATGATTTGATCAGAGCGGCGCTGAAAGAGGACAAGAAAGCGCGGCAGGAACGCAAGAAGCGGCGCAAGGCGCCGAAAAGCATCGAGGATCAGCCCGCCGGAGAAGATTCCGGCACGGAACAGGACGATTGATTTCGCGAAGGCGGCAGGATCGCCGACGCAAAGGGAGATAAATATGGTAGTCAGTGCAAACAGGCTCGAGTTGCTGCAGATAGCCGACGCGGTCGCTCGCGAGAAGGCGATCGACAAGAGCATCGTGATCGCTGCGATGGCCGATGCGATCCAGAAGGCGGCGCGCGCGCGCTATGGCCAGGAAACGAACATCCGGGCTGACATCAACCCCAACACGGGCGAGATGAAGCTGCAGCGCCTGACCGAGGTCGTCGAGACAGTCGAGGACTTCGACAAGCAGATATCGCTGCAGGATGCGCGCCTGCGCAATCCCGACGCGCAGGTCGGCGACTTCATCGCCGAGCAGCTTCCCCCGATGGATTTCGGCCGCATCGCCGCGCAATCGGCCAAGCAGGTGATCGTGCAGAAGGTTCGCGAGGCCGAGCGCGACCGACAGTACGAGGAATACAAGGACCGCATCGGTGAGATCGTCAACGGCACTGTCAAGCGCGTCGAATACGGCAATGTGATCGTCGATCTTGGCCGCGGCGAGGCGATCATCCGCCGCGACGAGCTGATCCCGCGCGAGAATTTCAAGTATGGCGATCGTGTGCGCGCCTATGTGTATGACGTCCGGCGCGAGCAGCGCGGTCCTCAGATATTCTTGTCGCGGACCCATCCGCAGTTCATGGCGAAGCTCTTCACCATGGAGGTTCCGGAGATTTACGACGGCATCATCGAGATCAAGTCGGTGGCCCGCGATCCGGGCTCTCGCGCCAAGATCGCCGTGATCTCGCGCGACTCCTCGATCGACCCAGTCGGCGCCTGCGTCGGCATGCGCGGCAGCCGCGTCCAGGCGGTTGTCGGCGAATTGCAGGGCGAGAAGATCGACATCATCCCGTGGTCGCAGGATGCCGCTTCCTTCATCGTCAACGCGCTGCAGCCGGCCGAGGTGGCCAAGGTGGTGCTCGACGAGGATGCCGAGCGCATCGAGGTGGTGGTTCCGGACGATCAGCTCTCGCTCGCCATCGGCCGGCGCGGCCAGAACGTCCGCCTCGCCTCGCAGCTCACCGGCTGGGACATTGATATCCTGACTGAGCAGGAGGAATCGGAGCGCCGCCAGAAGGAGTTCGTCGAGCGGTCGAACCTCTTCATGGAGGCTCTGAACGTCGACGAGATGGTTGGCCAGGTTCTGGCCTCCGAAGGCTTCACCAGTGTCGACGAAGTCGCCTTTGTCGATGCCGACGAGATTTCTTCGATCGATGGCTTCGACGAGGACACGGCTACAGAGATCCAGTCGCGTGCCCGTGGCTATCTGGAAAAGGTCGAGGCCGAGCACGATGCCAAGCGCAAGCAGCTTGGCGTCAAGGACGAGCTGCGCGAGATTCCCGGCATCACCACCGCCATGATGGTCACGCTTGGCGAAGACGGTGTGAAGACGGTCGAGGATTTCGCCGGCTATGCCGTCGACGATATCGTTGGCTGGAAGGAGCGCAAGGACGGCGAGACCAAGACTTTCCCGGGCGTGCTGGCCGATTTCGGCCTTTCGCGGGCGGAAGCCGAGCAGATGGTCGTGGCGGCGCGGCTCAGGGCTGGCTGGATCACCGAAGATGACCTTGCGCGCGAGGAAGAACAGGTGGAGGAGACCGTCGGTGCGTGACGCGCGCACCATGACGGCTGTGGATGCTCCCGACGATGACCTTGGACGAGATGAACGATCGCACATGCATCGTCACGCGCAAAAAGGGCGCGGCGGATGATCTGATCCGGTTCGTAGCCGGGCCGGATTCCGTTCTCGTGCCAGACCTCAAGAGAAATCTTCCCGGCCGTGGTTGCTGGGTCACTGCCGACCGCTTACATGTGGACCGCGCCGCCCAAAGGAAGCTTTTCGGGCGTGCGCTCAAGTCAGAGGTAGAGGTACCGGCCGACCTCGGTGAAATGGTCGACAGACTGCTTGCGAAGGCGGCTCTCGGCTCTTTGGGTCTGGCGCGTAAGGCCGGGGCGGTCGTGATGGGCGCCGCAAAGGTCGAGGCTGCCGTCCGCTCGGGAGAGGCGTTGGCGGTGCTGCATGCTCGCGAGGCTTCGCCGGACGGCGTAAGAAAGATTGCGCAGGCTCGTCGTGCGACGGTGTCGATGGATGGGCCTGACATTCCCGCCCATAAACTTTTTTCGGAAGCCGAAATCGGTTTGGCATTGGGCGGGGCAAATGTGATACATGCTGCGCTTCTCGCGCGAGACGCGGGCAGGGCGGCCCTGAGGCGCCTGGTGGCGCTGGAGCGTTACCGGGGCGGCACCCCGGAAGATCAGGCAAAACTTGCGGCAGTTGCCAGTGAAAGAATGGCCGCAGAGGATATGGAATGAGCGATACGAAGACCGGTGACGACAAGACGCTGAGCGTGACGACGAAGAAGACCCTCAGCCTGAAGCCGGCCGGGGTGACGCAGGGAACCGTGCGGCAAAACTTTTCGCACGGCCGCGTGAAGTCGGTGGTCGTCGAGACGAAGAAGCGCAAGTTCTCGCGGCCTGACGAGAAGCCCGAGCCGGCCCCTGCCGTCAACCTGTTCAAGCCCAAGCCCGTCCAGGTCACGCCTCAGGTGCAGGAGGCGCCGAAGGTGCCGCCCGTGAGAACGCCGCCTGTGGCGGAGCGCACTGGTGGCGTCGTGCTCTCCGAGCTGTCGAGCGACCAGATCGAGGCCCGCCGCAAGGCCCTGGAAGGATCGAAGGCTCGCGAGGTCGAGGAGCGCCGCCGTGCTGCCGACGAGGCTAAGCGCCGCACCGACGAGGAGGAGCGTCGCAAGCGCGAGCGTGACGAATCCGCCCGCCGGCAGGCGGAGGAGGAAGCCCGGATTCTCGCCGAGGCTGAGTCCCGTCGCCGTGCTGAGGAAGAGGCGCGCCGTCGTGCTCCCCAGGTCGAGACCGCTGCGCTCGTCGAGGAGGAAGAGGAGGAGCGTCGTCCCGCTGCCCGGGGGCCGGCGAAGCGCATCGTCAAGCCCGAAATCGCCAAGCCGGTCAAGACCAAGGGCGATGACGACCGCCGCCGCGGCAAGCTCACACTGAACACGGCGCTTTCCGACGAGGACGCGCGGGCGCGCTCGCTGTCGTCGATGCGCCGCCGCCAGGAGAAGTTCAAGCGCGCGATGCACCAGGAGCCGCGCGAGAAGATCGTGCGCGAGGTGATCCTGCCGGAAACGATCACCATCCAGGACCTGGCGAGCCGCATGTCGGAGCGCGCGGTCGATGTCGTCAAGTTTTTCATGAAGCAGGGCCAGATCATGAAACCCGGCGACGTGATCGACGCCGACACGGCCGAACTGGTTGCTTCCGAATTCGGCCATACGGTGAAACGCGTTGCCGAAGCCGACATCGAAGAGGGTCTGTTCGACGTCGTCGACAAGCCCGAAGACTTGGAGCCGCGGCCGCCAGTGGTCACCATCATGGGCCACGTCGACCACGGCAAGACCTCGCTGCTCGACGCCATTCGCAACGCCAATGTGGTTGCGGGCGAAGCCGGCGGCATTACCCAGCATATCGGCGCCTACCAGGTCGAGAAGGACGGTCACAAGATCACCTTCATCGACACGCCCGGCCACGCCGCCTTCACGGCGATGCGGGCGCGTGGAGCGCAGGCGACCGATATCGCGGTGCTGGTCGTCGCTGCCGACGACAGCGTGATGCCGCAGACGGTTGAATCGATCAATCACGCCAAGGCGGCAGGCGTTCCTATCATCGTGGCGATCAACAAGATCGACAAACCATCGGCCAACCCGCAGAAGGTGCGCACCGAACTCCTTCGCCATGAGGTGGTGGTCGAATCGATGGGCGGCGAAACGCTCGACGTCGAGGTCTCGGCGACCAAAGGGACCAATCTCGACAGGCTGCTCGAGGCGGTCCTGCTGCAGGCTGAAGTTCTGGACCTCAAGGCCAATCCGAACCGTACCGCCGAGGGCGTGGTTATCGAGGCGAAGCTCGACAAGGGCCGCGGTCCGGTGGCGACCGTGCTTATCCAGGCCGGCTCGCTTATGCCCGGCGATATCGTCGTCGCCGGCAACGAGTGGGGCCGCGTGCGCGCCCTGGTCGACGATCGCGGCGAGCACATCCCGGAAGCGCTGCCGTCCATGCCGGTCGAGATCCTCGGCTTGCAGGGGACGCCGGCCGCGGGCGACCGCTTCGCAGTGGTCAACAACGAGGCCCGCGCCCGCGAGATCACCGAATACCGTCAGCGGCTGGCCCGCGAGAAGGCTGTCGCAAAGCATGCCGGCCAGCGCGGCTCGCTGGAACAGATGATGTCGCAGTTGCAGACCGCCGGCGTGAAGGAATTCCCGCTGGTCATCAAGGGCGACGTGCAGGGTTCGATCGAGGCGATCGTCAATGCGCTCGACAAGCTCGGCACCGACGAGGTACGCGCGCGCATCGTCCATTCGGGCGCCGGCGCGATCACAGAGACTGACGTGTCGCTTGCCGAAACGTCGGGCGCCGCGATCATCGGCTTTAATGTTCGCGCCAATGCGCAAGCCCGCGAGGCCGCCGAACGCGCTGACATCGAGATCCGCTACTACAACATCATCTACAATCTCGTGGATGACGTTAAGGCGGCGATGTCGGGCCTGCTCTCGCCGGAGCGCCGCGAGACTTTCCTCGGCAATGCCGAGATCCTGGAGGTCTTCAACATCTCGAAGGTCGGCAAGGTCGCGGGCTGTCGCGTGACGGAAGGCAAGGTCGAGCGCGGCGCGGGCGTGCGCCTGATCCGCGACCACGTCGTCATCCACGAAGGCAAGCTGAAGACGCTCAAGCGCTTCAAGGACGAGGTGGCTGAAGTGCCGGCCGGTCAGGAATGCGGCATGGCTTTCGAGAATTACGAGGACATCCGCCAAGGCGACGTCATCGAGTGCTTCCGCGTCGAGATGGTGACGAGGACGCTGTAGGCGTCTATCTTTGCAATTGATGCGAGGCCGGGAGGACAGTCCCGGCCCGCGAGTTTGAACATGGCGTGGCGGTCCCATCCCGTCCTCCAGGCTCAAGGATTTTAAGCAAATGACACGCTCGACGAGCACCGGATCTTCCCAGCGCCAGCTTCGTGTCGGCGAGCAGGTGCGCCATGCTTTGTCCGACCTTCTCCAACGCGGCGAGGTCCGCGACGATCTCCTGGAGAAGACCGTGATCTCGATTTCGGAAGTGCGCATGTCGCCCGACCTGAAGATCGCGACTGCCTTCGTCTCGCCGCTTGGCGCCGGCGATCATGAGGCTGTTGTCGAGGCGCTGAATCATAACGCCCGCTTCATCCGCGGCCGTATGGGGCCGGCTTTGCGACAGATGAAATACATGCCCGAGTTCCGCTTCAGGCTCGACACCAGCTTCGATAATTTTGCGAAGATCGACCGCTTGCTGCGTTCGCCCGAGGTTGCACGCGATCTCGATCATCACGACGGTTCGGACAAGGACTGATGGCGCGTCGCGGCAAGAAGAAGGGGCGCCCGGTTTCCGGCTGGGTGGTGCTCGACAAGCCGGTCGGCATGGGCTCGACCGAGGCGGTTTCCAAGGTCAAATGGCTGTTTCAGGCCGAGAAGGCGGGGCATGCCGGCACGTTGGACCCGCTCGCCTCCGGCATGCTGCCGATCGCGCTCGGCGAGGCAACCAAGACCGTACCCTACGTCATGGACGGCGCCAAGGTCTACCGTTTCACGGTGGCCTGGGGCGAAGAGCGCTCAACCGACGATCTGGAGGGCCACGTCACGAGGACCTCCGATCGCCACGCCACCGAGGCGGATATCCGTGCGTTGCTGCCGAAATATACCGGCGTCATCATGCAGACGCCGCCGCAATTCTCGGCGGTAAAGATCGACGGCGAGCGCGCCTATGATCTTGCCCGCGACGGCGAGGTGATCGACATCCCGCCGCGCGAGGTCGAGATCGCCCGCTTCGACCTGCTCTCGCATGAAGGCGACCGCACGGTCTTCGAGATCGAATGCGGCAAGGGCACCTATGTGCGCTCGCTGGCGCGCGACATGGGCCGCGACCTTGGCTCCTTCGGCCACATTGCCGAGCTGAGGCGCAGCGAGGTCGATCCCTTCACGCCCGGCGACCTCGTCACCATTGCCGAGTTGGAGGCCGCCCGCAAGCCTGAGGACGCCGAAGACCGCTTCGTAGCACTCGACGAAATCTTGGTCGAGACGGCCGCAGCGCTCGAATGCCTGCCGCAGGTCGCGGTTACCGACGACGCGGCCACCCGCATCCGCCTCGGCAATTCGGTGATCGTGCGCGGCCGCGACGCACCCATCGAGGCGGAAGAGGCCTGCGCTACCGCGCGGGGCAAACTCGTCGCCATCGGCGCTATCGAGGCAGGCATGTTCAAGCCCAAGCGGGTTTTTGCTGGCTGAAACTCGTGCTATCTCGCCGTCCGGGGGCGGTGCAATCGGTCGCCTTCCGCTCTGGGGAATATGGCTGATGAGAACTGTCCGACCTCAGGCGCTTCAAGACGAAAATCGCAAGAAGATTCAGTCTCCGCGTCGTTCTCCACTCGGCGCGCCGCCCGGCACGCTGATTGCGGATCCGAATGCGATCCAATCGGCGCTGAGCCTTACCGTGATGTCGCCGGAGGACTTCCGCTTCTATACGGACGTTACCCTCGCCGACGTCGAACGCGCCTGCGGGGAGTGGCCGGTCATCTGGCTCGACTGCGTCGGCCTCGCCAATGTCGAGCTCATCTCCGAGATCGGCCGCATCTTCGGGCTGCATACTCTGGCGCTGGAAGACACGGTCAACACAGGGCAGCGCGCGAAGGTCGATTTCTTCGAGGATCATGCATTCGTGGTGTTGAGCATGATCGATGACACTGTCCAGCATCGCTATGAGCAGATCGCAGTCTTCTTCGGCGAGAGTTTCGTCGTCACCTTTCAGGAGCGGCGGGGCGATCCCTTCAACCCGGTGCGCAAGCGTATCGAATTCAGCAACCCGAGCAGGCTCCGCTCCCGCAAGGCCGACTATCTTGCCTATGCGCTGATCGACGCGATAGTCGATAGCTATTTCCCGCCCGTGGACGAGCTTGGCGATAGCGTTGACGGCATCGAGGACGAGATGATCGGCCAGCCGCAGAAGGATCAGGTGCGGCGCCTGCATCGGTTGCGGCGGAGCGTGATCGCCCTGAAAGGATCGCTCTTCCCCGTTCGCGACGCTATCGCGGGATTGATCCGGGCCGATGTGCCTTTCATACGCGCCGAGACGAAGGTCTATTTCAATGATACGCTCGATCACACGATCAGCCTGATAGAACTGGTCGAAACGCAGCGCGATATGCTGACCGGGCTCATCGATATGCACTTGTCGCTGTCGCAGCAGCGCACCAACGAGATCATTTCATTCCTGACGATCGTCTCGGCTATCTTCATCCCGCTTACCTTCCTGGTGGGCGTCTGGGGCATGAATTTCGATCCGAATTCGTCGCCGTGGAACATGCCGGAACTGGAGTCTTATTATGGCTATCCCATTGCCGTCGGCTTCATGGCTTTGGTTGCACTATTGCTCATCATTTTCTTCCGCTGGCGGAAATGGTTGTAGCGCGGTCCACAATCAAACCGGCTAAACTTATTCACGAAACCATCTTCCTATTCCGACGGTTTTCGACTATATGCGCCGCAACATCGCGTCCTGGCATGTCCCGGCGCCTTGTTTCACCGGCCCCCGCTGGACGACATCCCGGCCGTGGGCGTCCCTGTTTCCTGAAAGATCAGAAAGGAAAGCCGATGTCGATTACTGCTGAGCGCAAGAAGGAACTGATGACGGAATTTGCGACTGCCGCCGGCGACACGGGTTCGCCGGAAGTTCAGGTCGCCATCCTGTCCGAGCGCATCAAGAACCTCACGGAACACTTCAAGGACCACAAGAAAGACAACCACTCCCGACGTGGCCTCCTGAAGCTGGTGTCACAGCGTCGCCGCCTCCTGGACTATCTGAAGGCCAAGGAGGAAGGCCGCTACCAGACCCTGATCGACAAGCTCGGTCTGCGCCGTTAAGGAAATGACCGGCGGACATTCGAGAAGAATGTCCGCCGGTTTCGCATACGGGACGGCCTTATGCCGACCCGCCGGTTCCGGAGGCCGAAGAGGGTCGATCCCGGAGCCGCCCATGGACAAGTCATGGGGCAGGATTGTTGGAGGCTTGTGGCGCCGGGCGCCGCTTGGATCGAGCCTCCATCTGTCTTGCCCGTGGCTCGTCTGGGAGGTTCGCCGAGGCGCGATGGAAGCATTGTCGCGGCGGAGTTCCAGAACTGGACGGCCAATGCTTCGCCGGCGGGAAAACCGCAGGGAGTCGGCCGTCGAAGAAGCCGAGGGAGCCGGCGCAGGAAACTGCCTGCGTAGGTATTTCCCGTATTTGAGGACAGGACATGTTCAATCATCACAGAGTGGAAATCGAATGGGGCGGCCGTCCGCTCATCCTTGAAACCGGCAAGATCGCCCGTCAGGCCGATGGCGCCGTGCTCGCCACCTATGGCGAGACGGTCGTGCTCGCCACCGTCGTCTCGGCCAAGGAGCCGAAGCCCGGCCAGGATTTCTTTCCGCTGACCGTCAACTATCAGGAAAAGACCTATGCCGCCGGCAAGATACCGGGCGGTTATTTCAAGCGCGAGGGCCGTCCGAGCGAGAACGAGACGCTGGTTTCGCGCCTCATCGACCGCCCGATCCGCCCGCTCTTTGCCGACGGCTACAAGAACGACACGCAGGTCATCATCACCGTCATGCAGCACGATCTGGAGAACGATCCGGACATCGTGGCGCTGGTCGCGGCTTCAGCCGCGCTTACCCTTTCGGGCGTGCCCTTCATGGGCCCTGTGGGCGGCGCTCGCGTCGGCTACATCAAGGGCGAGTTCGTGCTCAACCCGCACCTCGACGAGATGCCGGAGTCGAAGCTCGATCTCGTCGTCGCCGGCACCGGCGAAGCCGTTCTGATGGTGGAATCGGAAGCGCAGGAATTGGACGAGCAGACCATGCTCGGGGCCGTTATGTTCGGCCACCGCGGTTTCCAGACCGTCGTCGAGGCGATCATCAAGCTGGCCGAGGTCGCTGCCAAGGATCCGCGCGATTTCCGGCCGACCGATCTGTCCGAGCTCGAATCGACCATGCTGGGGCTTGTCGAGGACGAGCTGCGCGCCGCCTACAAGATTACCGACAAGCAGGCCCGCTACGCGGCGGTCGATGCCGCCAAGGCCAAGGTCAAGGCCGCGCTGCTGCCCGAAGGCGCCGAGCAGACCGTCTGGACCGCCGATCAGGTCGCCAGCGTATTCAAGGAGCTGCAGGCCAAGATCGTTCGCTGGAACATCCTCGATACGCAGTCCCGCATCGACGGCCGCGACCTGAAGACGGTGCGTCCGATCCAGGCGGAGGTCGGCATTCTCCCGCGCACGCACGGCTCGGCGCTGTTTACCCGCGGCGAGACGCAGGCGATCGTCGTTGCCACCCTCGGTACCGGCGAGGATGAGCAGTATGTCGACGCGCTCACCGGCATGTACAAGGAGACTTTCCTCCTTCATTACAACTTCCCGCCTTTCTCGGTCGGTGAAACCGGCCGGCTGGGTTCTCCCGGCCGTCGCGAAATCGGCCACGGCAAGCTCGCCTGGCGCGCCATCCACCCGATGCTGCCTGCCCTCGAGCAGTTCCCCTACACGCTGCGCGTGGTCTCCGAGATCACCGAGTCCAACGGTTCGTCATCGATGGCGACGGTGTGCGGCACCTCGCTGGCGCTGATGGATGCCGGTGTGCCGATCGCCAAGCCGGTCGCCGGCATCGCCATGGGCCTCATCAAGGAAGGCGAGCGCTTCGCGGTGCTCTCCGATATCCTTGGCGACGAGGACCATCTCGGCGACATGGACTTCAAGGTGGCCGGCACCGCCAATGGCGTCACCTCGCTGCAGATGGACATCAAGATCGACGGCATCACCGAAGAGATCATGAAGGTGGCGCTCGATCAGGCCAAGGACGGCCGCCTGCATATCCTCGGCGAGATGGCGAAAGCCATCACCGGCGCCCGTTCCGAACTGGGCGAGTTTGCGCCGCGCATCGAGGTCATGCACATCCCGACCGACAAGATCCGCGACGTGATCGGCTCCGGCGGCAAGGTGATCCGTGAGATCGTCGAGAAGACCGGCGCCAAAATCAACATCGAGGACGACGGCACGGTGAAGATCGCTTCGTCGAACGCCAAGGAGATCGAGGCAGCCAAGAAGTGGATCCACACCATCGTGGCCGAGCCGGAGGTTGGCGAGATCTACGAGGGCACGGTCGTCAAGACCGCCGACTTCGGCGCTTTCGTGAACTTCTTCGGCCCGCGCGACGGCCTGGTCCACATCTCCCAGCTCGCCAACGATCGCGTCAACAAGACCACGGACGTGGTCAAGGAGGGCGACAAGGTGTTCGTGAAGCTGATGGGCTTCGACGAGCGCGGCAAGGTCCGTCTGTCCATGAAGGTCGTGGACCAGACGACCGGCAAGGAGATTGCGCGCGAGAAGCGGAAGGAAGAGAGCGAAGAGACAGCGGCTTGATCGGTCGCGTCGTCGCTTGAAGTCGCAAGGCGCGGTCGAGGGACCGCGCCTTTTGCTTTCTTGGATCGTTCCGGATAGCCGTTCGCCGATGTCGGCACTCTACGTTGCCCCCCTCTGTCCTGAGCCAGTCGAATGGGCCGGACATCTCCCCCGCAAGGAGGGAGATTGGCATTCATCTTCGACGGCGCTCGTTCAACGATATTGGCAATTGGCGAAATCATTGATCCAGCCAATCTCCCCCCTTGCGGGGGAGATGTCCGGCCCATTCGACTGGCTCAGGACAGAGGGGGGCGCTGTCCCGCGGGCTTATCTGCGATCGCGTTGGGCATGCCGCCATTTCGCATGGCTTGGACGCGGGTCGGACCCATGAGCACCGACGCGCTCAAAACCCTCTTCCACCCCTTCGAAAGCGGTGTGCTGCCATTGCCGATAGAAGGCACGCGCATCCTTTTCCTAGGCGCACAGCCAGCGTTCCGCCTTCCGGAAGGCTTCGCCGGCAACACGTTCCTCGTCCAGGGCTACCGGCCGGACTTCCTGGCGCTTGAAGGACAGGGTCGCCGTGTCTCTCCGCGCGTCGAAGGCGATGGTTTCGACCTGGCGTTAGTGCTTTGCGGACGCCATCGCGGCGAGAATGAGGTGCGCTTGGCGCAAGCAATCTTGCGAGTGAAGCCTGGCGGACTTGTCGTCATGGCCGGCGACAAGACCGCCGGCGTGGCCGCTCTTCGCGTGCGGTTGGAGAAGAATGAGGACGAGATCGCCTCCGCGATCTCCCGCAGAAAGAGGCCTACGGTCGTTATCGAGACGAAAGACGGCGAGATCCTCTCGGGACCGAGGCTATCTCATCCTTTGAAAACAACCGTTCCGCTTGGCGGCCATTTGTCCAAGCACCACGGCGTGGTCTTTTGGCTTCACCGGACGCTGGAGGCGGATGCGTTCGCCGTCGCAATGAAGAACTGGTACGGCAATTGGCCGCTGGTTGACGGCCGTTTCACGACCGCTCCCGGCATGTTCTCCCACGACCGTATTGATCCGGGCTCAAGGCTGCTTGCCGAAGCCCTGCCCGCCGATCTCTCGGGCAAGATCGCCGATTTCTGCGCCGGCTGGGGTTATCTCTCGGCCGAGGTGCTGGCTCGCTGCCCGGGGATATCGTCGATCGATCTCTACGAGGCCGACTTTTCGTCGCTCGAAGCCGCGCGTCGCAACCTTGATGGCGCACGCATCGAAACGCGCTTCTTCTGGAAAGACTTGCTCGCCGAGCCTGTCGAAACCCGCTATGACGCGATCGTCATGAACCCGCCCTTCCATCGCAGCCGAGCCGCCGAGCCTGAGATCGGCCAGAAGCTGATTGCGGTCGCGGCGAACGCGCTCGTCAATCGCGGCACGCTTTTCCTGGTCGCGAACAGGAACCTGCCTTATGAAAGGGCGCTGACGACTTCGTTCAGCGAATTTACCCAGATCGCCGGCGACCGTGCCTTCAAGGTGTTCGCCGCACGCCGGTAAGTGCGCTCAATTCACGATTGCTGCAAGTTGCGGCTGGACGTCGTTTGCAACCACAGCGGCATTGTCGATCTTGATGAGCGGCACCGGCTTGCCGAACAGGTAGCCCTGCACGACGTCGCAGCCGGCGGCCTTGAGCAGCGTAGCCTGGTTTTCCGTCTCGACGCCCTCCGCGATCGTGTGGACGCCCAGCGCCCGCGACAGGCCGACGATTGTTGAAACCACGGCGCCCGTGCTCGAATCGGTATCGATGCGGCTGACGAAGGACTTGTCGATCTTGAGCTTCTGGAAAGGGAAATCGATGAGATAGCTGAGGTTCGAATAGCCCGTGCCGAAATCGTCCACGGCGACCGAAATGCCCATCTCCGAAAGCTGCTTCAGAATTACCGCAGCGCGGTCGCGGTCCTGCATCATCGCCGTTTCAGTGACTTCGAGCTCCAGCCGCTCGGGCTTGATGCCGGTGGAGCGCATCACCTGCTGGACCGTGCCGATGAAATCCTTCGCCATGAACTGGACAGGCGAGATGTTGACGGCGACGAAGCAGTCCTGCGGCAGGTATTGGGCGTCGCTGCATGCGCGCCTCAGCACCCATTCTCCGATCGGCAGGATCATGCCGGTTTCCTCTGCGATCGGCACGAACTCCATGGGTGGAATCATGCCGCGCTCGGGGTGCCGCCAGCGGATCAATGCCTCGTAGCCGACGATCTTGCCCTTCATCAGGTCGAGCTGCGGCTGGTAGTGCAGGTCGAAATCACCGCGCATGAATGCCGAGTGCAGCTCGGATTCGATCCATTGGCGATGGTCGGCCACGCGGCCCATATCCGGCTGGAAGACGGTCCAGTTGCCGATGCCCCCTGCCCGTGCATGTTGCAGGGCGAGGTTGGAGCGGCGCAGCAGGAGCACCGGGTCCGCGCCATCCTTGGGCATGGCGACGACGCCGACCGACAGGTTGACCGACTGCAGGTGCGTTTGGAGCTGATAAGGTTCCGTCAGCCGCGCGACCAGCTCGTCGATGATCTCGTCGGTCGACCCGACTGCCTTGGTGTCGGGGTAGAGCACCGCGAATTCGCCCGCGCCGATACGCCCGACGACAACGCCGTTGGGAACCGAGGCCTCAAGCCGCTTGGCAAAGGCGCGGATCAGCTCGTCGCCCTGGCTGTAGCCGATGGAATCGTTGATGTGCTTGAAACGGTCGATGTCGATGTCGATGAGGAACGTCGGCTCGCCGGTCTTGATCGTCCTCGCTGCTGCCTCGGCGATCCTGCCGACCATGGCGATGCGGGCGTGCAGGCCTGTCAGCTTGTCGAAATGCGTTTCCTTGTAGACATAGCTCGCCGACTCATCGACACCGGCAAAAAATGAAAGCGAGGCCAGCGCCGCCGCCAGGGCGCAAAGTCCGGCGATGATGCCGCCGATAACTTCGCTTGGGATCCCGGCCACGCTGGCGCCGAAGCCGTGTTTGAACCCCCACATTCCAATGATGAAGCTGCCGATGCCTGAGGTGGCAATCGTCACGAGCCTGAAGATCGGACTACGATTCGGATTGCTGGCAGCCGGCATCACTGGGTTTACCCTCGATCATCGCAGGCCTTAACCCAAATCTTCTTAAAAACCGTTTCTGGAGATGAATCGGATTTTACTGATCGAAGCTTCGCTACGCCGGATCTTTGTCCGAGCCTTTCAGCTCCTCCAAGGTCGGCATCGAGACGATATGATAGCCGGAATCGACATAGTGTATTTCGCCGGTCACGCCCGACGAAAGATCCGAGAGCAGATAGAGCGCCGCGCCGCCGATTTCCTCCAGCGATACGGTGCGCCTGAGCGGCGAGTTGCGTTGCTGGTAGGAGAACATGTAGCGTGCATCGGAGATGCCGGCGCCGGCCAGTGTGCGAACCGGCCCCGCCGAGATCGCATTGACCCGGATGCCGCGCGGGCCGTAGTCGTTGGCGAGATAGCGCACGCTGGCCTCCAGCCCTGCCTTCGCCACGCCCATGACGTTGTAGTTCGGCATGACGCGCACCGAGCCGGCATAGGTGAGCGTAAGCATCGAGCCGCCATTGGTCATCAGGGCCGCGGCATGTCGCGCGACCTCCGTGAAGGAATAGCAGGAGATCACCATCGTGCGGATGAAGTTCTCGCGGCTGGTATCCGCGTAGAGGCCCTTCAGCTCGCTCTTGTCGGAGAAGCCGATCGCGTGCACGATGAAGTCGAGCCCGCCCCATGCCTCTTTGAGCGTCGCGAAGGTCGATGCCACCGAGGCGCTGTCCTCGACGTCGCAAGAGACCACCAGTGGCGCGCCGATCTTCTCCGCAAGCGGCTTCACCCGCCGGCCGAACGCCTCGCCCTGATAGGTGAAGGCCAGCGTCGCTTCCTGTTCGGCAAGCTTTTGCGCAATGCCCCAGGCAATCGAGTGATCGTTCGCGACCCCCATGATCAGGCCGCGTTTGCCCCTCATCAGTCCTTCCATGCGAAATCCCTCAGGTGGCGTAGCGCTGGAAGACGAGCGTCGCGTTGGTGCCCCCGAAGCCGAAGGAATTCGAGAGTACCGTGTCGATCTTGGCGTCGTCGATGCGTTTGCGCACGATCGGCATGCCGTCGAATTCGGGATCGAGGCTCTCGATATGCGCGCTCTCGCCGATGAAGCGGCCCTGCATCATCAGGATCGAATAGATTGATTCCTGCACCCCGGCCGCGCCCAGCGAATGACCGGTCAGAGATTTGGTCGAGGTGGTCGGCGGAATGTCGTTGCCGAACACGCCGCGGATCGCCTCTATCTCACGGGAATCGCCGATCGGTGTCGAGGTGCCGTGCGTGTTGATGTAGTCGATCGGCTCGTGCACGGTCGCCATCGCTTGGCGCATGCAGCGCACCGCGCCTTCTCCCGACGGGGCGACCATGTCGAAGCCGTCGGACGTCGCGCCATAGCCGATGATCTCGGCGTGGATCTTCGCGCCGCGCGCTTTGGCGTGCTCCAGGTCCTCGAGCACCACAACGCCGGCGCCGCCGGCAATCACGAAGCCGTCGCGGTCAGCGTCGTAGGCGCGCGAAGCCGCGCTGGCACGGTCGTTGAACTTGGTGCTCATCGCGCCCATCGCGTCGAACAGGTTCGACATCGTCCAGTCGAGGTCCTCGTGACCGCCGGCGAAGATGATGTCCTGCTTGCCGAGTTGGATGATCTCGTAGGCATTGCCGATGCAATGCGCCGAGGTGGAGCAGGCCGACGAGATCGAATAGTTGACGCCGTGAATCTTGAACCAGGTGGCAAGCGTGGCGGAGGCGGTCGACGACATGGCTTTCGGCACGGCGAACGGGCCGATGCGCTTCGGGCTGTTGTTCTTGCGCGTGATATCGGCAGCTTCGACGATGGTGCGCGTCGACGGTCCGCCGGAGCCCATGATGATGCCGGTGCGCTCGTTGGTGATGTTGACGTCTTCGAGTCCGGCATCCGCGATGGCCTGCTCCATGGCGATGTGGTTCCAGGCGCCGCCCTTCGACAGGAAACGCAAGGCGCGCCGATCGATCTTGTCGGTCGGGTCGAGCTTCGGCGCGCCCCAGACCTGGCAGCGGAACCCGTGGTCGGCAAAATCCTGCGCGAAGCTGATCCCGGACTTGGCATCGTAGAGCGAGGCGCGGACTTCCTCGGCGTTGTCGCCGATCGACGACACGATGCCGAGGCCCGTGACAACAACCCGTTTCATGCTGCGTTCCTCACCATGTTCTCACGGCAGCCCATCAGGTTGCAGACTGCTTCGAAAGGCCGACCTTGAGGTCTGTCGCCGCGTAGATGGGCTCGCCGTCGGCCTTTAGCCACCCGTCCGCAATGCCAAGCACCAGGCGGCCGCGCATCACGCGCCTGAAGTCGACCCCATACTCCACCTTCTTGACCGAGGGCGTCACCATGCCCTTGAATTTCACCTCGCCGGTGGAAAGCGCCATGCCCTTTCCGGGTTCGCCAAGCCAGCCGAGATAGAAGCCGGTCATCTGCCACATCGCGTCGAGACCCAGACAGCCCGGCATGATGGGATTGCCGATGAAATGGCAGGCAAAAAACCAGAGGTCTGGCCTGATATCGAATTCCGCCCGGATGAAACCCTTGTCGAACGCGCCGCCGGTTTCGCTGATCTCGGTGATGCGGTCGAACATCAGCATCGGCGGGTAGGGGAGCTGCGCGTTGCCCGGTCCGAACAAATCGCCGCGCGCACAGGCCAGCAAGTCCTCGTAATCGTAGCTGGACTTCCGTTCCTGCATCAGCTCTTTCCTGTTGTGGCGGCGCTGCGTTGCGCCTTCCCTCGACCGTGCTGGTATCACAGTCTGTTTCGCGACGAAAACGGCTGTTAGACGGTCTTAAGCGCTTATCGTGCCGGTCCCGCGCGGTCAATGTGCCGCTATTGATCGCTTTGTCGTGACAGAATATATCTCGCTGGCGGGAAATACTGGCCGAAGCCGCCGGATTTATGGGGAAGAAACGTTTGTTCCGCATGATATAGCGGAAGCTCGAAGCGGGATGACGGTGCACGAGAAAAAACCAACGGCGATCGACGAGCGGGTGCGCGGGGCGGGCCTTCGCCCGACTCGGCAGCGTGTGGCGCTTGCCGAGCTGCTTTTCGCGCAGGGCGACCGTCACCTCACGGCCGAACAATTGCACGAGGAAGCGCTCGGAGCGGGTGTCCCGGTTTCATTGGCGACCGTCTACAACGCGCTGCATCAGTTCACGGAGGCGGGCCTGCTGCGCATACTCGCCGTCGAGGGCTCGAAGACCTATTTCGACACCAACACCTCCGACCACCATCATTTCTTCATCGAAGGTGAGAATCGCGTCTTCGACATCCCCGAGGCGCCGGTGCGCGTGACCAACCTTCCCGAGCCGCCGGAAGGCATGGAGATCGTCAACGTCGACATCGTGGTGAGGCTGCGCCCCATCCGCGGTTGATGCTGCGCGTGCCGAGCCGGTAAAGGTTGCCTCCGCTGAGCGTTCTCCTCAAGCTCGAATGGCTGGCTGTTCTGATCGCGGCGTTGGCTGGCTATAGCCTGCTCGGCTTTTCCTGGCTGTGGTTCGCCATCCTGATCCTTACCCCGGACCTGTCGATGCTCGGCTACCTGGCCGGGCCGGGTATTGGCGCCGTCGCCTACAATGGCGTCCACACGTTGGTGGCTCCCGGCATCCTCGCGCTGGCGGGTTGGTGGTTGGCCACGCCCCTGCTGACCGCGTTGGCGCTGATCCTGCTCGCCCACATCGCCGCCGACCGCATGCTCGGTTACGGGCTCAAATATGCCAGCGGCTTCAAGGATACGCATCTCGGGCGGATCGGCGGCAACGCCCAAGGTTAGGTACATCCAGATTTCAGGTAAGGCCGAGCCGAAAATGGTGGCGTTCGAGAACCGGAACGGAGCGCACATTCAGGTTCGTGAACAGCGGAAGCGCAGAAAGCCGGCATTTGCAGGCCGGCCTCACCTGAATATGATCGTGCCTTAGTCCTTGATCAGTTCGCCCGGATAGGCGCCCCAGATCAGCGCCTGGCCGATCCAGCCGGTATGGCCGGCAAATGTCATCTCGCACCAGTCGCCGTTGCACTGGTTGATCTTGCCGATGACGCCTGGCTCGAGAACGGCGACCGTTCGAGCGTCGGGCTCCGGCTCGTCGAGAAGCTTGATCGCGGCATCCTTGCCTTTCTGCCAGGGCGCTGCAATGCCCATGCGCTTGCCCGACAGCAGCGACTGGTTGATCCAGCCTTCGGCCCCGTCGGAATCGCGGACCTTCCGCCAGGTGTCGTATTCCTGGAGGATTTCCATTGGCAGCCCCGGCTTGAGGTAAAGCCAGTCGACGGGGTAGTTGATGCCCGGCCCGATCCGCGAATTGACGCGCCCGGATTTCAGGCTGACGAACCGGGGCAGCGGCAGCCCGCTCGGGCCGACTGAGCCCCTCGGCTGGTCGTTTGGACCCAGCGACCCCGTCTGCTGCGCATCGGTGCCGGCCGGCGTTTCGGCTGCCGAGGCAAACACCGGGAACAGGGCGAGCAGGAAGGCGGTCGCCGCTCGACAAGATATCGACCGAGACGCTTTTTTTTCCATTCCCATCCACCCGCACGAAATCGCGTGCCGACCAAATTTCTTTGTCATCGGCCATGCTGCTTGTTAGAGAGTTGGACCGGGCCGAGACCAAATTCGAGTTTCGCCTGTCTTGGTTAAAGAGGTCTCAACGACCCCGGGTCGCTGACCCGCATTCGAGGAAACGATGGCCGGCCGCAAGAAGCCCCTGGTCGTGATTACCCGCAAGCTGCCCGATCAGGTGGAAACGCGCATGCGCGAGCTGTTCGACGCGCGCCTCAACCTCGACGACCACGCCATGGGCCCCGAGGAGCTTGCCGTCGCGGTCAAGGAAGCCGAAGTGCTGGTGCCGACCATCACCGACCGCATCGACGCTGCGCTGATCGCCGAAGCCGGCCCCAATCTCAAGCTCATCGCCAATTTCGGCAATGGCGTCGACCATATTGACGTCGTGGCCGCCGCCAGGAAAAGCCTCACCGTCACCAACACGCCGAATGTGCTCACCGAAGACACGGCGGATATGACCATGGGGCTGATGCTGGCCGTGCCCCGGCGGCTGACCGAGGGCGCCAACGTGCTCAAGGGCGACGGCAAGTGGCCCGGCTGGTCGCCCACCTGGATGCTCGGCCACCGCATCTGGGGCAAGCGGCTGGGCATCGTCGGCATGGGCCGCATCGGCACGGCGGTCGCGCGGCGCGCCAAGGCCTTCGGCCTGTCGATCCATTATCACAACCGCCACCGCGTCGCGCCCTCGATCGAGGATGAGCTGGAAGCGACCTACTGGGAGAGCCTCGACCAGATGCTCGCCCGCATGGATATCATCTCGGTCAACTGCCCATCGACCCCCGCGACGTTCCACCTCCTGTCGGCCCGGCGGCTCGCCCTGATGCAGCCGACTGCCTACATCGTCAACACGGCGCGCGGCGACATCATCGACGAGGAGGCTCTGATCAAGCTCATCGAACAGGGCAAGGTGGCTGGCGCTGGGCTGGACGTGTTTCAGCACGAGCCGGCGGTCAATCCGAAGCTCGTCAAACTCGCCCACAAAGGCAAGATCGTGCTCCTGCCGCATATGGGCTCGGCCACGATCGAAGGCCGCATCGACATGGGCGAGAAGGTCATCATCAACATCCGCGCCTTCTTCGACGGGCACCGTCCTCCGGACCGCGTGCTGCCGAACAGGGTGTAGAACCAACCGACCCTCATCGCATGGTGAGATGCGGCTATGCCGTCAGGGATCGCGACATGAACATGTCTGTGTGCCTGACATGCTCCGGCGTGTGGCGGAACCGCTGGCAGGGCCTGAAACCGAAAGATTCGTAAATGGCGACCGCGCTCTTCACGTAGGGTGTGATGTGAAGAACGACCTGCGGCGGTGGCCCTTGCCGATCTCAGTGAGAGCCGTATCCATCAGCGCACGGCCAATTTCCCTGCCCCGAAACTGCGGATTGACGAAGAACTTGTGAATTTCCGTGGTGTCCTCGTCGAACGGACCGAACGCAACGCTTCCAGCGGGCGTTCCTTCCCATCTCGCGATCAGAAAGGACACGTCAGCCGCGCCGAACTTCGCTGCCAGACTGTCGGCGTCGGCGCCGGGATGAAAGATCGCCACGACGTCTTCGGCCGATACGCCATAAGGCTGCATCGCGACGACATCCCAGTCCGCAAGCCCGCGGGTTAATCGAGCGGCGATCTCGAAGTCCTCCGTACTACGTGCCGGCGAAACTGAAATCATCTCTGTGTCCCCGCTCGCTCATATTGACCGTTCGCATACGCGGCCGGCGCGTGAAAAACGCTTGCGCCGTTACCCCGCAATCTTGCCGTCCACGCTGATCCGGACCTGCCGCCCGGCGAATTGCCCCTGCAGTGCCCGATCCAGTTTGACCGCCACAGGTGTTTCATTGCCCATCTCGCGCGCGACAATCAGCCCGAGCAGCAGAATGGCGTCCGGCTCGTGCAGCACCAGTGCGGCGGGCGCCTTGCCGTTGTGAACAAGCTCCAGCAGCACGGCGGATGCAGACGACGAGCCGATCGTGCCAGGCACAAACAGCACCTTGCCGGCGATGTTCTGCCCGCATTCTGGATGGCGGATATCGGCGATGCGGCCTGTCTTCGGATCGACGCCGCCCCAGAAACTGATCGGAGCCGTAAGCACCAGGGCTTCCCCTGTGCCGGCTACGCCGGGCACGAGCACTTCGGCCTGGAGCGGCTGCGGCGGGAGACTTGCCGTCTGGGACATGCCGGTCATACGGCATGCTTCGCGAAGACAGGCCGGCCGGCGACCGCGCTTTCCACGCAGTCGGCAAGCGAGCCGTAGATCACGGCATAGCCGGTGTTGCTCGGTGCATAATGCGCGAACTTGCCGGAATTGGTCATCAGCACGCCGTTCGGCCGGTCGGGCAGGATCGGAGTCACGACGACGCAGGTGTCGGCCACGACCACGACACCCAGGCTTTCCAGCGCCTTGCGCCGACCGTTACCGTCGAGCGCATCGACTACATGCCGGCCCGTGCAGGCATGGATCGGCACGGCGAGGCGCCGCCCAGCCAACAACCGTTCCAGTGCATCGAATTCGGCGAGCGAGAGATGCGGGCTGCCGATCGCGACGGCATCGATTGCAGAAGCATCGGCAGCCGTGGAGAGCCGACACCGCGCGTCCGCGACCATCGCCTCCGTCACCTCTATCACCGTGTCCGCAGGCTGGCCGCCGAGCGCTGTCTCGAGGTCTGCCGCTTCGGGCGTCACGCCGGCGATGTGGAACAGCCCGACAGCTCCTGACGAGGCTGCAGCTGCGCCGAACGCCTTCAAAGCGTCCTCGCCAGGATGCCGAGGCACGCCGGTGACAACGCCCACCGCATTGCCGGCTTGCCTTCCGTAGAGGCTGCCGAGGATCGGCCAGGCATGGTCGGCCGAAAGAAAATCGCGGGGCAGGGCAGAGACGTCGAAGATGAGCCGCGCCCGCCGGTTCTCGGGTCTGTGCAGCCCGTAGTCGGGCGCCCGGCCGGAGATCGCACAGGCGATGTCGAGGAAATCGCCATAGCGGTTGGTGCGCGCGCCGAGCACGGAATTGCAGAAGACGACCGCGTTGGATTCGCCCCAGGCCACGTCCGCCCCGAAAGCCGGCCGATGACCTGCCTGGTAAGGCGCGCAGGTCCAGCTCTGCTCGCAGCCGAGCTTGCGGTAGGCCTCCATCATGCGCCGGGCCATGGAGCGCATCGGTTCTTCCAGCTTGACGCGCGAGCAGCCCATGAGGTCGAGCGCACCGACATTGAGTGTGGCGCGCACACTGACCTTGGCGCCGCCATTGACCAGCGCCTCGGCAAACAGCGTGCCGGAATCGCCATGATAGAGCGCGCCGTCTACATGCGCCGAGGCGATCGGGATCAGCCGCCCTGCGCCAAGCAGGCGAGCACTCTCTGCGACGATGCGCATTGCCATCGCTGCGCCCTGGCCGTCACGGCCGCCGGCAATCGCCTGCTCGTCGGCGGCAAGCGTCAGGCTCAAGCGATCCTCTTGCGCATGGTCACGGATGTCGGCCGGTCGTACCCTGTATGGGCAGTGCGGGCCGTCTCGACAAAACCCAGCGCCGCAAAGGTCCGATGGTTGGCGGTCAACTCCACGCGCGTCTGCAACTCGATGATCGGTTTGCCGGCGCGACGCGCATGCTCTTCTGCGGCATTCATGAGCCGCCTTCCCAGGCCCTTGCCTTGCCAGGACGGCAAGACTGCGAGCTTGCCTAGGTAGAAACCATCCTCCTTCTCGGCGAGGAACGCACAGCCAATGATTTCCAGATCGACTGTCGCGATGAAGCAGACCTCGTCTGCCGCCTTGGCGCGCAACGTCTCGGCGGTCAGCCGATGCGCCGAGGACGGCGGGTCGATGACGCCGTCCATATAGGCGAACGAGGCGCGAATGACGGCCAGCAGTTCTTCCCAGCGCTCAAAACCCGCCGGCATCGATCGCACGTCGACAGTCGCCGCAGTCACGCCTTGCCCCCGTAGCGGATCGTGTCGAAGCGGGCGGCGAGCGCGTCATGGAGCAGGAGCCTGCCGAGCAGCGGCTCGCCGATGTCGGTGATCAGCTTGATCACCTCCAGCGCCTGCAGTGTTCCGATCACGCCCGTCAGAGCACCGAGCACGCCTGCCTCGGCGCAGGACGGCACCAGTCCCTCGGGTGGCGGCTCCGGGAAAAGATCGCGGTAGGAGGGCCATGGCCGCCCGTCTGGCCGCGTCTCGAATGGCTTCAGCACCGTCAGCGAACCGTCGAAACGGCCGACGGCGGCATGCACCAGCGGCCGCCCTTCAGCCGCGCAGGCATCGGCCACCGCATATCGTGTCTCGAAATTGTCGGAGCCGTCGGCGACGACATCGTATTGCCGCACAAGGTCGGCCGCGTTGTCCGCAGTCAGCCGCGTCGCATGTATCTCCACGGTCACGTGCGGGTTGATGCGGGCGATCGCCTTGGCCGCGCTTTCCGTCTTCGGTTTGCCGACCGCGTCAGTGTCATGGATCACCTGCCGCTGCAGGTTGGAGAGCGAAACATGATCGTCATCGACGATGCCGAGCGTGCCGACGCCGGCAGCCGCCAGATATTCCAGCACCGGAGCGCCCAGCCCGCCGGCGCCGATCACGAGGACGCGGGCGCGCTTCAGCTTCTGCTGGCCCGGTCCGCCGATCTCGGGCAGCACGATGTGGCGGGCATAGCGTTCGAGTTCTTGCGGAGAGAGCGGCGGCGTCTCGTGTCTGGTCATGCCCGAACATAGCGCATGTCTCCCGAAAGTGTGCAGCGGTTTCGGGATCAAGACATGCGCAAATCAGGAACCTACAGTACGGCGCGTGAATCCTTTTTTCACGCGACGTGCTGTAGTCTTCGCGGCCGCCCTTGTCAGCGCGCTTTGCTCACCTCGCCATGCGAGACGGTCAGGAACTGCGCCCGTCCGGCAAGGCTGAGGAACAGCGTGGGCTCGGTTCCGGTCATGAAGGTCTGGCAATTCAGCTCCTCCAGTATGGCGAACAGCGCATGCCTGCGGCCGGGGTCGAGATGAGCCGCCACCTCGTCGAGCAGGAGGATCGGGGCCGCGCCGGTTTCCGCGGTCAGCCGCGCATGGGAGAGCACCAGGCCGATCAGCAGGGCCTTCTGCTCGCCCGTCGAGCAGAGCTCGGCCGGCGTGTCCTTGGCGGAGTGGCGCACGAGCAGGTCCGCGCGATGCGGTCCGTCGAGCGTGCGTCCGGCAGCGCGGTCGCGGCTGCGGCCGGTCGCCAACGCCTGGCGCAGCCTCTCCTCCACTTCGACGGCGGGGCGTTCGTCGATCGCCCTTTCGATGTCGCCCTCGAGTGCGATCAGCGCGCGCGGAAACGGGCCCTCGTCCGGCAGCTTCGCCACCATCGCCTGAAGCAAGCGCACGAGCTCGGAGCGCGCCGCGGCGATCGCCACGCCGGTCTCGGCCATCTGCGCTTCGATCGCGTCGAACCATGCCCAGTCGCGGGAGTCTTCGCTAAGCAGCCGATTGCGGCCTCGCATTGCCTTTTCATAGTCGAGCGTGCGCTGGGCATGGTTGGCGTCCACGGCAAGCACCAGCCGGTCGAGGAATCTGCGCCTGTCGCCGGCGGGACCGGTGAACAGCGTGTCCATCGCGGGCGTCATCCAGACCACCCTGAGGATCTCCAGAAGCTCTTCGGCGGAGCGGGTATCGACCCCGTTGATGCGGATGCGCCGGCCGCTCTCGGAACTGTTCTGTGCCGTCCCCGTGCCGATCTCGGCATCACCGTCCCCGTTGCTTACGCGGGCATGCACGGCAAAGCCGTCAGCCGCGCCATGACGCGCGATCTCGGCATAGGCGGCGCGCCGCAGCCCGCGCCCCGGCGACAGGAACGAGACGGCCTCCAGCAAGTTTGTCTTGCCGGCGCCGTTCTCGCCTGTGAACACCACCGCGCCGGGCTTCAGCTCAAGTGAAAGCGCCGTGTAGTTGCGAAAATCAGTAAGCGAAAGCTTACTTACGTAAGTACCGACACGCTCGTTCATTGGCGTAGCGCCCTGGAGCGATCCGTTCGTAAATCAGGCTACACACGCATCGGCATCAGCACGTACAGCGTCTGCTCGTCCGCGGTGTCCTGGATCAGCGTCGGCGACCCGGCATCAGCGAGCATGAATTTCGCTTCGCCGCCGGTGAGCTGCGCAGCCACGTCGAGCAAATAGCGTGCATTGAAGCCGATCTCCAAGGGATCGGCGGAATAGCCGGCCGGCAGCTCCTCAGTGGCGCTGCCAGAGTCCGGGTTGTTGACCGCGAGCGTCACCTGCCCGTCCGCAATGGAAAGCTTAACCGCCCGACCGCGCTCGGACGATATCGTAGAGACCCGGTCGACGGCTTGCGCAAAACTCTGCCGGTCAATGACGAGCTGCTTGTCATTGCCTGTCGGAATCACCCGCTGGTAGTCAGGGAAGGTGCCGTCGATCAGCTTCGAGGTCAGCACCACGGAGCCGATGGTGAAGCGGATCTTTGTATCGGAAAGTTCGGTCGTTACGGCCACGTCCGGATCGTCCACCAGCTTCTGCAGCTCGCTCACCGTCTTGCGCGGGATGATGATGCCGGGCATGCCTTCCGAGCCGGCCGGCGCGTCGACTTCGGCGCGCGCCAGCCTGTGCCCGTCGGTCGCGACCGAGCGCAGCTTCAGATTGCCGCCGGCCTCATGCGTGTGCAGGAAAATGCCGTTCAGGTAATAACGTGTCTCCTCGGTCGAGATCGCGAACTGCGTCTTCTCGATGAGTCGCTTCAGCGTCTCCGCTTCCAGCCGGAAGATATGCGAGAACGATCCTGCTGTGAGTTCCGGGAAATCCGATTGCGGCAGGCACTGCAGGCGAAAGCTCGACCGCCCCGAGATCACCGACATGGAGGTTCCGTCCTCGTCGGTCTTCAGCATCACCTCCGCGCCGTCGGGCAGCTTGCGCACAATGTCGTAGAGCAGGTGCGCGGGCACGGTCGTGGCGCCGGCGCGCTCGACCTTGGCAGCGGTGGCCTCGGTCATTTCCAGGTCGAGGTCGGTCGCCTTCATTTCGAGGCTGGCTCCGTTCGCGACCAGGAGCACGTTGGAAAGGATGGGAATGGTATTCCGCCGTTCCACCACGCGATGCACGTGGCCGAGCGACTTGAGTAGATTGGAACGTTCAAGGACAACACGCATGGCGGGCAAGTCTCGCTTCGAAATCACCGGGCGATTCGGGCCAAGCGGGAAACACCCGATAGTGCCGAAATTGCTGAGAATCGAAGCAAAGTGACAGCAAATCGGACTGAAAGGCAAGCCCGCGGAGGGCCTGGCAGCCGGTACCGCGGGCTTACTGGGGATAACGGCCGGGAGCAAGCCTTACCCCCTCCTCGGCCTTCGCCCGCAGACGCGGGCTTCGGCGCGGCAAGCCAGCGGCTCGGCGCGCCGAAACGAAGGCGCGATCAGGCAGCCTGATCGCTGATCAGCCTGCGCAACAGCTCCAGTTCCTGAGCCAGCGTGTTGTCGCTGCCTGACAGATCCTCGATCTTGCGCACTGCATGCAGGACCGTCGTATGGTCGCGTCCGCCAAAACGGCGCCCGATTTCAGGCAGCGAGCGCGGCGTCATCACCTTCGACAGATACATGGCGATCTGCCGCGGTTTGACGATCGTGCGGGTGCGCCGGTTGGACAGGAGTTCCGTCTTCGACACGTTGTAGTGGCGCGCCACGATCCGCTGGATGTCCTCGATCCTGACCCGCTTCGGCTCGCCGGAGCGATAGATGTGGCCAAGGATTTCGTCGACCCGGTCTATGGTGAGCTGCGGTTCGAAGGACTGCCGGAACAGGAGCTGGTTGAACGCGCCTTCCAGCTCGCGGCCGCTGCCGATCACCGTCCGGGCGACATGAGCCAGCATCTCCTCCGAGATAGTCAGCGACGGATCGTCCACCTGAGCATGGGCGAGGCGCAGCTTCAGCATGGCAAGCCGCATTGTGTAGTCTGGTGCCGACATTTCGAGCGCGACGCCGCCATTCAGCCGCGAGCGCACGCGCGGTTCGAGTGATTCCAGCTCCGCGGGCGGCCGATCTGCAGCGACCACCACCTGCCTGGCGCTGTCCAGGAGCATGTTGATCAGGTGGCAGAACTCGTTCTGGATCGACTTGCCTTGCAGGAACTGCATGTCGTCGATGATGAGCAGATCGATGTCGCGCAGCTGCTCCTTCAGCGTCAGCGCGTTATTGTCGCGGATCGCAGTGGCGAAGCGCCACATGAAGTATTCCGCAGTCAGATATACCACGCGCGCTTGCGGGAACTGCTTGAGCGCCTCTGCGGCAATAGCTTGCAGCAGGTGCGTCTTGCCGAGCCCGACAGTGGCATGCAGGAACAGCGGGTTGAACCTCGCATTGGCGGACTGTTCGGCGACTGCCCGCGCAGCCGCGAAGGCTACCCGGTTCGATGGCCCCTCGACGAAGGACTGGAACGTGTAGCGCTGGTCGAGCGGAGAGCCGAGTACGCTCTGGCGCTGCTCCGGCTCGGAGTGCGTGCCGCTCTTGGATTGGCTCGGCCGCTCGTTGCGCGCCGCTACGGACGTTCCGGCGGCAAGTGACGGCGGCGGCTGCTTTGCGGTCTTGCGCGCCGCCGGCTGCTCATGGTCGTTCATCGGGCGACCCTGCCTGGTCGTGGTGCGCACGATAACCTCGATCTTGATCACGTCCGGCTCTTGCTGCCGCCACAATTCGCCGAGCAGATCGAGATAGTGTCCGTTGATCCACGACCGCAGGAAGGCGGTCGGAACCGAGAGGCGGACAACCCCTTTCGAGTTCTCGGCGAGTTTCATGCGCGCGAACCAGCTCGAAAACACCTCCGTTCCAAGGCGCGCCTTGAGTTGCGTTTTGACTCGATCGAAGGTCTTGTCAGGCTCCGTACCTACGGCTGCCATCGCATTGCCCTCAATCAAATCACGTGGAAAGAGAAGGCCGTAGTCGGCCCGCCCTTCAATGCCGCTGTGCATTTCCGTATTTCCCCTGTTCCGCATTTCATCGCCTGACCGTCGGTGCACCCGAGGGTGCACCGAGGCTCGCCCGCCTCTTCCCTGCCCCACCGTTGCATCAACTCCGCCGCAGGCTCCCAAGCCGGGTGAGCCTTCCTCGTGCGGCGGGCCTGATGCCCGGCACTTCCGGCGCTTCATCCAGAGTGCAAACCATCCTCGTTCCGGCAAAACATGCCGGAGCCAACAGGTTTGCGATGATTGAATGCCGCGTCTTCGGTTATCTCGAAGGTCACAGACAGGCCGCCCACAGAATTGCTCCGTGGCGAAAAATCTGCCATTTTAGCTTGGTTCGCGAGGCTGTCGGCCCGTGTCCCTCGATGTCTCTGACACTACCGACATCACCGCGATGTGCAAGGCCGTGATTCACTCCAAATTAACCGAAGTGGGCATCTGCGGGGTTGGTCCGGGCCGTTGATAACAAGCTTCAACTTCAATAAACCTTTCGAAATCAAACCCTTTTCCCTTGCGCTGATTTTGATCGGTGCATGTCGAAAAAAAATCAAAAAATTGGGCTTGACACCACCAACATCGGGAATGCCGCCGGGGATTTCTTCGTTCTGGCGGGCATTCCCCCATAAGGGACTGAATCTATTATGGAAAAAGTGTCTGCCGGCTGTCTTTCGCGGACCCGTTCGGAACCGCCGCGATTCTACTTTTTTGGTATAAGCCGACAAAGAAATCCGAGTGTCGCAAAACTGACGCAACGGTATTCACGCAAGTCATTGCTCGGCAAATAAAAACCCGGCCTGAGGCCGGGTCGGCAAAGTATTACTGCGGCTCGGGTGTTTATGCCGGGATGCCCTTTACGCGCTGAGCCAGACGCGAAACTTTGCGCGACGCGGTGTTCCTGTGCAGAACGCCTTTCGTGGCGGCCCGCATCAGCTCAGGCTCAGCCGCCTTGAAGGCTGCTGTCGCGGCGGCCTTGTCGCCGGAGGCCAGGGCCTCCTCGACCTTGCGCACGAAGGTGCGGATACGCGAGCGCCGGATCTTGTTGACTGCTGCGCGGCGGGCGATCTTACGCGCAGCTTTCTTGGCCGAAGAGGTGTTGGCCATGATGCCTCTCTATAACCTGTTGAGCGGCGCCGCTTCGACCTATGGTCAAGGGCGCAGAAAACAAAAGGGGCAGCCGCAAGGCCGCCTCGATTGCGGCGGCTTATAGTTCAGACGATCCCACGCGTCAACGCCGGATTCGTAGCCAGCACATTGTTTGCGGCGAGCCGTTCAGCGGTTCGAGAAGTTCGCCTTCCGTTTCTCGACGAAGGCGGTCATGCCTTCTTTCTGATCCTCAAGCGCGAACATGGAATGGAACAGCCGCTTCTCGAAGCGCAGCCCTTCGGCGAGTGTGGTCTCGAAGGCGCGGCTGACCGCCTCCTTGGCCATCATCACCGCGGGCAGCGAGAAGCCCGCGATCTTGTCGGCCGCACCCAGCGCTTCCTCCAGCAGCTTGTCGGCGGCGACCACGCGCGAGACAAGGCCCGCCCGCTCCGCCTCGGCGGCATCCATCATCCGCCCGGTGAGGCACATATCCATCGCCTTCGCCTTGCCGACGGCGCGGGTGAGCCTCTGCGAGCCGCCCATGCCCGGCATCACGCCCAGCGTGATCTCCGGCTGGCCGAATTTGGCATTCTCGGCCGCTACGATGAAGTCGCACATCATGGCGAGCTCGCAGCCGCCGCCCAGCGCAAAACCGGCCACGGCCGCGATGATCGGCTTGCGCGTGCGCCCGACATGGTCCCATCCCGAGAAGAAGTCGCCGAGGAAGGCCTCGATGTAGGTCTTGCTCTGCATCTCCTTGATGTCCGCGCCCGCAGCGAAGGCCTTCTCGGAGCCGGTAATGACGATTGCGCCGACGCCGCTATCGGCGTCGAAGGCGGCGAGCGCCTCGGTCAACTCGGAAAGCACTTGCGAATTGAGCGCATTCAGCGCCTTCGGCCGGTTGAGTATGATAAGCCCGACCTTGCCGCGTGTTTCGGTGATGATCGTTTCGAAAGCCATCTCTCGGTCCTCTGTCTGGGGATGCCGAATGGCTCTAGCTCACCGCTGGCAGACCGGGCAATAGAACGTCGAGCGCCCACCCTGCATCATGCGGGCGATCACGCCGCTGCATTCATAACGTGGGCAGGGTTCGCCCTCGCGGTCGTAGACCTTGAACCGGTGTTGGAAGTAGCCGAGCGAGCCGTCGGTCCGGATATGGTCGCGCAGCGAAGAGCCGCCGGCCACGATCGCCTCGGCGATGACCTCGCGCAGTGCCTTGGCCAGCCGCTCGGCGCGCTGCGAGGTCTTCCCTGGCTTGGCCGCGATGGAGCCTGCCGCGCGCCGCGGCGACAGCTTTGCCCGCCAGAGCGCCTCGCAGGCATAGATGTTGCCGACGCCCGCGATCAGGCGTTGGTCGAGCAGCGCTGCCTTGAGCGGCATGGCGCGGTCGCGGAAAAGATCGCTGATCAGCGCGCCGCCAAGCGCGTTGCCGGTCGGCTCGGTCCCGAGTCCGGCGAGCATCGGATGCTCGTCGAGCGAAGCCTCGTCGGAAAGCAGCATGAAACCGAAGCGCCGCGGGTCGTTGAAGACGATGCGCGAAGGTCGGCCCGAGCCGTTCTCGACCGTGAAGACCACATGATCGTGCGCCGCGAGCTTCGAGCGCTCGTGGTGGAAGACACCGGGGGTCGACGACCCGTCAGGCTCCTCGATGCGGAACGAGCCGGACATGCCGAGATGGCAAATCAGAACCGGCCCGCCTTCGAGATGCATCATGAGATATTTGGCGCGGCGGCCAATCGCGGTCACATGCCGTCCTGTCAGCGTTTCGACGAGGCGCTCGGGTAGTGGGAAGCGGAGATCGGGACGGCGCGTCTCGACCTTCACGATGCGAGTTCCTTCCATGACCGGCTGCAGCCCGCGCCGGACCGTCTCGACCTCTGGAAGTTCAGGCATCGGCGGCGATGCGCGAATAGAAGGAGGCGCCGTGCCGGCCCGGCGCCAGCCCGAGATGCTCCGCGACCGTCTCTCCGATATCGGCGAAGGTCTTCCTCAAGCCGACGCTGCCTGCCTTCAGGCCGGGCCCGGTGCCGAGGATCGGCACGCGCTCGCGGGTGTGGTCCGTGCCGCGCCAGGACGGGTCGCAGCCATGGTCGGCCGTAAGCAGCAGCAGGTCGCCTTTCCTGAGCCTGTCGAGCGCCTCGGGCATACGCCTGTCGAAGGCCTCGAGCGCCGCGGCATAACCTGGAATGTCGCGGCGATGACCGTAGAGCGTATCGAAGTCAACGAAGTTGGCGAATACCAGGTCGCCGTCGCGCGCATCGTCCATTGCGCCGAGGCTCGCATCGAACAGCGCCATGTTGCCGGCCGCCTTGCGCACCTCCGAGACACCCCGATGCGCGAAGATGTCTCCGATCTTGCCGATGCCGATCACCTTGCTGCCGCGCTTCACCAGCCTGTCCAGCAGCGTCGGTTCCGGCGGCGGCACTGCAAAATCGCGGCGATTGGCGGTGCGCTCGAAGGTCTCGCTCGTCTCGCCGACGAAAGGTCGGGCGATCACGCGGCCGATATTGAGCGGGTTGACGAGCTTGCGAGCGGTCTTGCAGAGCGCATAGAGCCGCTCCAGGCCGAAATGCGTCTCGTGCGCTGCGATCTGCAACACGGAATCAGCCGAAGTGTAGCAGATCGGCTTGCCGGTCCTGACGTGCTCTTCGCCGAGACGGGCGATGATCTCCGTGCCGGAAGCATGGCAGTCGCCGAGTATGCCGGGAAGACGCGCCTCGTCGATGATCGCCTCCGTCAATGAGATCGGGAACGCCGGCACGGTCTCCGGAAAATAGCCCCAGTCGAATGGCACCGGCAGCGCGGCGATCTCCCAATGGCCGGACGGCGTATCCTTGCCGTTCGAGATTTCTTCGGCCGCACCGAAGAAGCCGGTGGCGCTTCCGTTCGCCGTGCCGCCGCCGGCGATTGCTGCGGCTTTGCCAAGACCGAGCGCCGTCATGTTGGCCAGGTTCAGCGGTCCGCTGCGTAGCCCGGCCCGGTCGCCTTGTCCTTGAGCGCAAGCGCTGGCGATGTGGCCGAACGTGTCGGACCCCTCATCGCCGAACTTCGCCGCGTCGGGCGCGCCGCCTATGCCGAACGAGTCCAGAACGAAGATGAAAGCGCGCGCCATGTGCAAGGCTCGGTCAATTTTGCTTCAATAAAGATAAAGAGACATAAGGTTGAAGCTAGGCAATGGCAATTCGAATGCAGCGAAGCCGGGTGGGTGCCAGCCGTCAGTTGAAACGAATTCGTTGCTTTGCGAATATGCGGCTTCGGTCGGCTCCGTCACCGTGCATGAGATCCGCAAGGACACGGCAATGGACCGGTCCTCTCTGGGTCTGCGCAAGATCGGCCGCGCCTGGGCTTTTACTGCTCCTCCTTCTGATCGCCCCCTCGCACGCAGGCTGGCGCGACGATCTGAAGACTTTCCGCGTCGGCATCATCGCCGAGGACGGCGCCGGGCAGACCGTACCTGGGCTTTCAGCCCTGAAGCGCGCCTATTCCCAGGCGCTTGGAATGCCTGTCGAGATATTCGTTGCCCGCGACTACGCCGCGCTGATCGATGCGCAGGCCAGCGCACGGGTCGACTATGCGATCTATTCGACCACCGCTTATGCGACGGCCGCGCTGCTCTGTTCCTGCGTCGAACCGGTTGCAGCGCCGGTCGGCGCAGACGGTGCGATTGGGATAGTCTCAATCCTCGTCACCCGCGATGACAGGCTGCCAGGCCTTGCCGAGATTGGCGCGCACCATGTGGCGATCGCGCCGCCGGACAATGTTGCCGGCTCCGTCCTGCCGCTGTCTGGCCTGCCGTCCGAGGGCGCCGGGTTGGCCGGATCGGAGCCTTATCTCGTGCATGCCGAAAGTGCCTCCGCGGCCGAGGCGATGCTAGTCGGCGGGTCGGTCGATGCGATCTTCGGCTGGGCGCAGACCGATGCTGCTGGGGACATTGATCGCTCCAGCGGGACACTCGGCCGGCTCGAGGCGGCAGGCCTCGAAAGAACGTCGCTGAAGGTCGTGTGGCAATCGTCGCCGCTGCGCTATGGGCCCCACGCGCTGCGTTCGGGGCTCGACGCCGAGGTGCGAAGGATTCTCATCGCGTTCCTGACCGGAGTCAGGGATCTGCATCCTGCTGTATACGATCTTCTCGATACCGACCACGGCGGCGGCTTCGTCGAGGTGACCGCGCAGGATTATGTTTCCGCCATAGGCGCGGTGCGGCATGTTTCAGGCGAAGCGGCCAGCCCGTAGCTTACGGCAGTGTATTTCCGTGATTCGAAGATAAACGGGGATGCGCTAGCAATCCGAGCAGGTCACCTGCGCGCTCATGCGCGGCCTCAGATGATAGGTCTCCTTCATGGAGATGTTGTCGAATGCCGCGGTCAGACCGAGCGTCGACTTGTCGGCGGCTGCCCAGGTTATCACCGGTCGATAGTCGAGATACGTCTCGACGCGCACGAGGAATGAACCGCGTGTATTGAGCGCCGCGGGAACCGTCGTGATGGTGCCCTTGGCCTGATCGGCGCTTGCGACGCCATTTACCAATTTGCGCGACCAGAAGACCTTCACCTTGGGCGTCTGCTCGTCGGTGATTTCGATGGCCGTGACGACGATCTTCGGCTTAGACCGGTTATAGGGCTGCAGCAGCGATTCGCCGATCTGCATGATTGCGTCGAGTTCGGATTTGTTGATCGACTGCTGCTGGGTCACGAGATCGGCGACCAGGCTGGCGACGCGGCTGACCTTCTTGTTGGTCTCGATGCCTTGCGAGACCTCCATTGTCACGAAATACATCGACAAAAGCAGCGGCACGACGAAGGCAAACTCCACGGCAGCCACGCCGCGCCGGTCGGCATGAAGCTGGCCGATCCAACCCCGCAGTTTTGACAGAATGCCACGCGCCCCCGCACGTATGGACATCGTATTATCCTTCTTCTTGCGTCCCGATCCTCGCCCGTCAGTCGTCGAACGGCTCGTTCTGCCAGGTGGTGGTCGCGAAATGCAGCGTCTTGTTGCCCTTCAGGTTCGACATGGCCTTGCGCATGAAGTCGGTGATCACCGTCCACTTGTAGAAGACGCGCAGCATGTTCTTCGACAGGGACTTGCCGGGCTTCACGGCGAATCCGGTCGTATCGATGTCCTTGTCCGAGGTGAACTTGATCTTGACGGCTGCGGCCGCGGCGAAAGTCGGAAATTCGCGCAGGTCGACAATGAGGTTGCTGGGACAGTCGGAGGACGTGACGACGCTGAGCTTGTCGCAGATCATCTGCTTGAGGCCGGTCTCCGTGACGTTCTCCGGGCGGAGCTGGCCGGTACGGAGCTGCCTCGCTATGTCGTCGGTCGTGTTCGCCATCACTTCCTGCGCGGCGAAAGAGATACAGCTTTCGAGAATGGCGAAAACCAGCGCCGCGAAGGGGATGGCGAGCGCCGTGAATTCGATCGCCGTGCTGCCGCTGCGGTCGTGAACGAAGCGTCGGAGCCAGGCGCTCATGCGCTGGAAGCCGCCGCTTGCCGGTTCGATCGTCTTTTCGTTGCTCATGTTCAGCTTCAGCCGGTTGTCGGGACAACAGTATCGAAGACCGGTTGAAGTCCGGTTTGAGCGCTCGATAAAAAGCGCAAGTCCCCGTTCACCCTCGGCTAACCACGACGCTGGTCGCGGCTGCCCGGGTTACTGGCTGGCGCTCATTTCAGATTCGGATGTGCGCTCCGCGTCGGTCTTGTAGGAGCTCTCGCAATAGGGTGTGCAGGAAAGCGTCTGCACGTCGGCGCGCCGGTAGATGCGGACGGAACTGGCTGTCTGCCTGGTCACGGTCACCTGCTCGTCGACGATCGGATTGCCTTCGCCGTCGAGAACGACGAGGTTGGTCACGCCGAAACCCTTGGCGGTGAGCACGATCGTGGTGGCATCCTGAACGGAGGCATCGGCGATCGCAGGGTTGCCGATGACGATCGTGTCGGCCGGTCGCGCAAGCCTGACGATCTTGGCCTCGTTCATCTGCACTTCGATGCCGGACTCGGCGCCTGCCTGCCAGGCCATGCCCGCAACCATCAGGATTGCCGCCGGCAATGCCTTCAAACCTTGTCTCAGCATGAATGACGCCCACCGTTTAATGCAGTTCTTCAACGGAAGATGAAGCAGATTGGTGAATCGAGCGTTAAACATTGGCGGTCGGCAATGTCCGCCGCAGGGCTCCTCCCCTCTAGAGATTCGCGCGGGCGCGCGTGAACGCACTGCGTCGCGGAAGCTATCCGCTTCGCGCCGCAATCCCAAGGCGCACAAGGTCTTTCAAACGTCGGCTCGAAACTTAGTCCGCAATTAACCACCGGGTATCTTAGAAATCTGCAAGGTTTCGGTAAGGCTATTTGTTAAGCCGATCGAAAGAGCTTCCCCATAGAGTGCCAGCATCCGATCGACGCACCAGAAAAGTTGACGGAAGTGCTGTAACACGTGGAGTAAGGAGCTCTCTGATGTCCAAGCTTTTTGCGCGTTTCGTGAAGGACGAGTCCGGCGCGACCGCTATCGAATACGGCCTGATCGCCGCCCTGATCGCTCTTGCGATCATGTTTGGCGCCGGCGCCCTCGGCAACGCGATCAACAACCAGTTCGGCCGCATCGCCGACACGTTGAACGATACCGCGACACCGTAATTCGGCGACCTGATAGCAAAAAGGCCGCCCTCGGGCGGCCTTTTTCTTTCACTAGGGTTTAATCCTCGTTTTCTATAAGCATGTCTCCCGAAAGTGGACCCGGTTTCGGGACAAGGATATGCGCAAAAGAAAGACTTGAAGCGCGGGTAGCGAATCTGAAGGATCGCGACGCGCTTTGGCCTGCGGGCCGATGGATCACGACGGAGTTTCGATGCTCGAAGCCCTGATCTTTGTCGTCTTCCCGTTCTGCATGGTGTTTGCGGCCGTTTCCGACGCGCTGTCGATGACCATTGCCAACCGCGTGTCGGTCATTCTGATTGCGACCTTTGCCGTGGTGGCGCCGCTGACCGGCATGGACTGGGCAAGCTATGGCTGGCACTTCGCTGCAGGTGGGATGGTTCTTGCGGTCACCTTCATGCTGTTCGCGATCGGCGGCATGGGCGGCGGCGACGCCAAGCTGATGGCCGCGACCGCGCTATGGATGGGATTCAATCTCAACCTGCTCGATTACCTCGTCACCTCGGCCTTCGCCGGCGGGCTGCTCACCATGCTCATCCTGTCTTACAGAAAGTCGCCTTTGGCTGACCTGACGGGAAACAACATCTTCCTGCGCCACTTTGCAGACCCCGCTGTCGGTGTGCCCTACGGCGTGGCGCTCGGCCTGGGCGGCCTTCTCGCATATCCCTTTTCGCCGCTGATGCTCTGGGCGGTCGAACGCCTTTCCGGCCACTGATCTTTCGCGTTTCGTCTTCGTCATGCCGGCGGCGCCAGCCCTCGCCGGCGCGTTCGATCGCGGCTGCGTGGCCCAGTTCGGCGGCATTTTCTTAAACGTTAAATTAATCACGATCGTAAGCATTGCATTAACCGTAATTTGACGATTGCCGCTGCAATGTCCGGCCTGGTTTGGTGGATTTACCGGGTAGAGGCGGACAGATGGCTGCATCCCGTCTGATAATTCTGGGCGTTGCGGTCGCCGCTGCGGGCGGCGCCGGCTACGTCGCAAAAAACATGGTCGTTACGCCGCCGCCCGCAGTCGTCGTTGAGACCGGGCCACAACAGCCGGAACTCGAACTGAACGATGTGCTGGTCCTGTCGGAAGACGTGCCGATGGGGCAGCCGGTCGATACCAAGCTGAAGTGGCAATCCTGGCCTGCAGATGCCACCAACGAGACTTTCATCACCCGCGCCGCCGAACCCGATGCGCTCGAAAAGCTGAAAGGCGCGACCGCGCGCGTGCCGCTTTATGCGGGCGAGCCGCTTCGTCGCACCAAGCTTATCGGCGACGGCCAGAGCTTCATGTCATCGGTCCTGCCGTCGGGAATGCGCGCCGTCGCCACGCAGATATCTGCCGATACGTCGGCGGGCGGCTTCATCCTGCCCAACGACTATGTCGACGTGATCATGACGCGGCGCTCGCAGCAGGGCGGCGGCGGCGAAGGCTTCGTCACGGAGACGATCCTCAAGAACATCCGCGTGCTGGCGATCGACCAGACGATCCAGGAAGACGAGGAAGGCAGGAAGGTCAAGGTCGGCGAGACTGCGACGCTCGAGCTTTCGCCGCAGCAGGCCGAGATCATCACCGTCGCCCAGCAGATGGCGGACCGGCTGACGCTGGCGCTGCGCTCGATTACCGACACGCAGGAAAAGCCGCAGGACGAGGCCGACTATCTGGTGTCGGGCAACGGTCGACGCGGCACCGTCCGCCTCATCAAATCGGGAGAGGTCTCCGAAGTGGGGGCTAGGAAATGATGGCTGATTTCACGATCCGGAGATCCACCATGCGCGCCGCCGGCCGGTTGGCGGCCGCCCTGGTCCTGTCGGCAGGCTTTTTCATGCTGACCACCGTGAGCCCCGGCATCGGCCCTCAGGCCTATGCCAGGGACGCAGGTGTGACCACCACCAGCGGGGGCCAGCGCATCAAGCTTGGCCTCAACAAGTCGATCGTGGTCGACCTGCCCGCCGATGCGTACGATATTCTCGTCGCCAACCCCGCGGTGGCCGACGCCGTGACGCGGACCGCGCGGCGCATCTACCTGTTCGGCAAGGCGGTCGGCCAGACCAACATCTTCGTTTTCGGAGCGAATGGCGAGCAGGTCGTCAGCCTCGATCTCGCCGTGGAGCGCGACGTCGCCGGCCTCGAAGACTATCTGAAGCGATTCATCCCCAGTTCGGACATCACAGTCGAGCTTCTCAACGACAACGTGGTGCTCACCGGGACTGTCGAGACGCCGCTCGATTCCAAGCGGGCCTCCGATCTCGCGACGATCTTCGTGAGTGGCGGTGAAGCGACGACCGGCCAGTATTCGCAGACCGCCGCCGGCGGTGATGCGGCAGGCGGCGTCGACATCAACAACCCCGACCAGGAGCGCCGCGTCAGCCAGATCGTCAATCTGTTGAAGATTATGGGCGACGACCAGGTGACCCTCAAGGTGACCGTGGCCGAGGTCAGCCGCTCGGTCATGAAGCAGCTCGGCGTCAACCTCATTGGTTCCAACACATCGAATGGCATCACCTGGGGCGCGATCAGCGACGAGATCATGGGGTTGGGCAAGCCGCTCTCCAATTCCCAGCTTTCGCTCGGCACTTCCGCGCTCAGCGCCTACCTCAATGCAATGCAGCAGTCGGGCGTGATGAAGACGCTCGCAGAGCCCACGCTCACCGCAATTTCGGGCGAGAAGGCGACCTTCAAGGTCGGCGGCGAGTTCAACCTCGTATCCAATCAGAGCATCGACCAGGCTGCGAACTCGGTCACCTACGAAATCCAGAAGATCGAATATGGCATCGGTCTCGAGTTCCAGCCCGTCGTGCTGTCGCCGGGACGCATCAGCCTGAAGGTCAGGACATCGGTCTCCGAGCCGACCTTTGAAGGATCGGTGCCTCTGAGCGGCTCGTCGGGCGGCACCTTCAACCTGCCGGGTATGACCGCACTGTCGCTGCGCAAGCGTCTCGCGGACACCACCGTCGAATTGCCTTCGGGTGGATCGATGATGATCGCCGGCCTCGTGCGCGACGACGTGCGTCAGGTCGTGTCAGGCCTGCCGGGCCTGTCCAAGCTTCCTGTGCTGGGAACCCTGTTCCGCTCGAGGGACTTCGTGCGCAACGAGACGGAGCTCGTCATCATCATCACGCCCTACCTGTCGCGGCCGGTCGCACGCACGGCGCTCGCCAAGCCCGACGACAATTTCAATCCACCGAGCGACGGCGCCGGTTATTTCCTCGGCAAGGTCAACCGCGTCTACGGAACGATGCAGACCAACCTCGCCAACGGCCGCTACCACGGCGTCGTCGGCTACATCTACAAGTGAACAAGGTCGGGCAGATGGGAAAGATTGCTAAGAACGGCAATGCAGCGGCTGCGCTCCCGCATGGTCTTCCGGCGCGGATGCGGCGCACGACGATCGTCCTTTTGGCGTCGGTCGCCATCGGCCTGCTCTCCGGCTGCGCCAAGCGCGACAGCATCACGGTGGGCTCGGTCCCGGACGATTACCGTACCAACCATCCGATCGTGATCGCCGAGAAGGACGAGGTCATCGACCTGCCGGTCGGCGCCGGCGATCGCGGCATGTCGCAGATGCAGCGCGTCGCCCTCGACGGGTTCCTCGACGGCTATGACAGGAGCGCCCAGCCGGTCATCACGATTGCCGTGCCGACGGGAGCCGCCAACGATGTTGCAGCGGTGGACGCCGCGCGCGACTTCAGACGCTTCATCCACTCGCGCGGCGTGCCGGAGTCTCGCATCGCGACGACCACCTACATCTCGCCTGCGGCGGACGTATCGGCGCCGATCCGTGTCTCCTACATTGCGGTGCGCGCTCAGACCAACAAATGCGGCCGCTGGCCAGACGATGTACTCGACGATTACGAGAACAAGCACTACGCCAATTTCGGCTGTTCCTATCAGAACAACCTCGCAGCGCAGCTCGACAATCCGGCAGATATGCTTGGACCGCGCAAGCAGTCCGAGATTGATGCCGAGAATCGCAGCAGGGTGATCGATGTCTATCGGGACCGCGGCATTCCGGACGAGTTCCTAGGCAACTCCGAAGTCAACTATTAACGGTCCGGAAGTGGGACGCTGGACATGAACAACCTTGCTTACGAAACCGATCAAGACAGCGCGGCGGCCTCGCAAGGCGACGTTGCCGCCATGCAGATGCTGCGCCCCGTGCCGCGCATCTCCATCCAGGCATTTTGCGAAACCGAAAGCGTCGCCAGTCCGATCGAACGTGCGGGCGAGGATCGCCGCATGGCGAGAACCCACCTCAAGGTTCACATGGGCGGCATCGCCACCGCGATCGAGCTCTACCAGTCGGCCCCCACTCCGAACCTGATCGTCCTGGAATCGCGGCGCGAGCCCCGCGAGCTGATTGAGCAGCTCCGTCAGCTTGCCGAACATTGCGACCCGAGCACCAAGGTCGTCGTCGTCGGTCATTACAATGACGTCTGGCTCTATCGTGAGCTGATCCGCTCCGGCATCTCGGAATATGTCGTGGCGCCGATCTCGATGGCCGATATCGTCGGCGTCATCTCCAGCATCTTCGTCGATCCGGAAGCCGATCCGATCGGCAGGTCCATCGCCTTCATCGGTGCCAAGGGCGGCGTCGGTTCATCGACGATCGCTCACAACGTGGCCTGGACAATGTCGACCCTCTTCAAATCCGAAGTCGTGGTCGCCGATCTGGATCTGCCGTTCGGCACGGCCAACATCAATTTCGACCAGGACCCCGCCCAGGGCATCGCCGAAGCGGTGTTCGCGCCGGAACGCATCGACGAAGTCTATCTCGACCGGCTGCTTGCCCAATGCGCCGAGCACCTGTCGTTGCTGGCAGCGCCTTCCACGCTCGACCGCGTCTACGATTTCGACCCGGATGCTTTCCAGCAGATCATCGACACCGCCCAGCGCAGCGCCCCCCTCCTGGTGCTGGACCTGCCGCATGTCTGGAACGGCTGGACGAAGAACACGCTCATGCAGGCCGATGAGGTCGTCATCACCGCAACGCCCGAGCTCGCCAATCTGCGCAACACGAAGAACTTGGTCGATACGCTGAAGAAGCTCAGGCCTAACGATGCCCCGCCGAAGCTGATCGTCAACCAGACCGGCATCCCGAAGCGCCCGGAAATCTCGGCAGCCGATTTCGCCGAGCCGCTGGGCATCACGCCGATGGCGGTCATCCCCTTCGAGCCGCAGCTCTTCGGCAATGCCTCCAACAACGGTCGCATGCTCGGCGAGATGGATGCACAAAGCCCTATCGTCCAGACGGTCAACGAGATCGCGCATGTGCTCACGGGCAGGTCCGAGCTCAAAACCAGGAAGAAGGCCGGGTTCGGAAACCTGCTCGGCAGGTTGAAGTTGAAGAAGAAGTGACCACGGCGCGGCGGTATCAGTAGCGATGTTCGGCAAGAGAGGCAGCGAGGACGGTGGGCGCCAGGCGACGGAATTCCGTCCGCCTGCCGTCTCGACAACTCCGATTGGCAAGCCGACGCAGAGCCCGGTCGAATATGCGCGTCCGGTCGAGTCGGCGCCGGCCGCGCCCGCACCGCTGGCTTCGACGATGGCGCGCAAGGCCGTCTCGGCTCCAGCCATCGTTGCGGAGCCGGTGCGGCGACCGCAGCGCGAGCGCAGCGAAAGCTATTACGACACCAAGAGTCAGGTATTTTCGGCGCTGATCGACACGATCGACCTCTCGCAGCTTGCCAAGCTTGAGCCGGAGAGCGCGCGCGAGGAAATCCGCGACATCGTCAACGACATCATCGCGATCAAGAATTTTGCGATGTCGATCGCCGAGCAGGAGGAGCTGCTCGAGGATATCTGTAACGATGTGCTGGGTTATGGTCCGCTCGAGCCGCTGCTGGCGCGCGACGATATCGCCGACATCATGGTGAACGGCTCCAAGCAGGTCTATATCGAGGTCAACGGCAAGGTCGAGCAGACCAACATCCGCTTCCGCGACAACCAGCAGCTTCTCAACATCTGCCAGCGCATCGTCAGTCAGGTCGGTCGCCGTGTCGACGAGTCCTCGCCAATCTGCGACGCGCGCCTGCCGGACGGCTCCCGCGTCAACGTGATCGCGCCGCCGCTGGCCATCGACGGCGCCGCGCTCACCATCCGTAAGTTCAAGAAGGACAAGCTCACTCTCGACCAGATCGTCAGGTTCGGTGCGATCTCGCCCGAGGGGGCGGAGGTGCTGAAGATCATCGGTCGCGTGCGCTGCAACGTGATCATCTCCGGCGGCACCGGCTCCGGCAAGACGACGCTTCTCAACTGCCTGACTAACTATGTCGATCGCGAGGAGCGGGTCATCACCTGCGAGGACTCGGCGGAGCTGCAGCTCCAGCAGCCGCATGTGGTGCGGCTCGAGACACGTCCGCCCAACCTGGAAGGTGAGGGCGAGGTGACCATGCGCGACCTGGTCAAGAACTGCCTGCGCATGCGGCCGGAGCGGATCATCGTCGGCGAGGTGCGCGGGCCCGAGGTCTTCGACCTCTTGCAGGCCATGAACACCGGTCACGACGGTTCGATGGGCACCATCCACTCCAACTCGCCGCGCGAGTGCCTCAACCGCATCGAGTCGATGATCGCCATGGGCGGTTATTCGCTGCCGCAGAAGACGGTGCGCGAGATCGTCGTCGGTTCGGTGGACGTCATCATACAGGCCGCCCGCCTGCGCGACGGCTCGCGTCGTATCACCCACATCACCGAGGTGCTCGGGATGGAAGGCGACGTCATTATCACGCAGGACCTGGTCCTCTACAACATCAGGGGCGAGGACGCGAACGGCAAGCTGATCGGCAAGCATGTTTCGACGGGCGTCGCCCGGCCGGCTTTCTGGGATCGCGCCCGCTATTTCGGCGAGGAGCAGCGTCTCGCCGCGGCTTTCGAAGCCATGGAGAAGCAGTCCAATTAAGAAGGTGTTCCGATGTTTGGACTGAGCAGCACCATGCTTTTCGTCGTGCTCGCCGCCTGTAGCGCGGGCGCGATCGCCTATGCCTTGCTGTTCAACCGCATGGAGACCGAGAAGAAGGTCGAGAAGCGGCTGGAAACGGTCAAGAAGGCCGAGACGGACCGCAACGTCGTCAAGGCATCGCGCGACCGGCTCGCCGAAGCGGCCAAGCGCCGTAAATCGGTCCAGGATTCGTTGAAGGAGCTGGAGCAGAAGCAGAAGGCCAGGGACGCCAACTTCAAGAAGCCGCCGCTCAGGGTACAAATCCGGCAGGCCGGCCTTTCGATCGATATCAGGCGCTTCTACATCTATTCGGCGGCCTGCGGCCTCGGCCTGACATTCCTCGCCTTTTTCCTCGGTGCGCCGGCTATCGTCCTGCCGGGCGTGCTGCTGGCCGGAGGGCTCGGCTTGCCGCGCTGGTTCATCTCGTTCTTGCGCGCGCGTCGGGTGAAGGCCTTTCTGGACGAGTTTCCCAATGCGCTCGACGTGATCGTGCGCGCCGTCAAGTCCGGCCTCCCGCTGAACGACGGCGTCAGGCTGATCGCCAACGAAGCCCAGGAGCCGGTCAAGACAGAGTTCCGGCGCATCGTCGAGGCTCAGCAGCTCGGCCTGTCCATACCGGAGGCGGCGCAGCGCATGAGCGAAACCATGCCGTGCACGGAAGCCAGCTTCTTCGGCATTGTCATCCAGATCCAGAGCCAGGCTGGCGGCAATCTGTCGGAGGCGCTTGGCAACCTGTCGCGCGTCATCCGCGACCGCAAGAAGATGAAGGCCAAGGTCCAGGCGCTCTCGATGGAGGCGAAGGCCTCCGCGGCCATCATCGGCGCGCTGCCCTTCATCGTCGCCTTCCTAGTCTACCTTTCGAGCCCCAACTACATCATGCCGCTTTTTACCACAAGCACTGGTCACCTGATCATCGGCGTGTCCCTTGTCTGGATGTCGGTCGGTATCTTCGTGATGAAGCGAATGATGAATTTCGAGGTGTAGGCCGGTGATCGATCAAGTCGTCAAATCACTCACCGACCCATCTTTCCTGATCGCGCTTCTGGTCAGCGTGGCGGTCTTTGCGACCGTCTTCACGCTGCTGCCGGCGCTCGGCGGCAACCAGCTCAAGACGCGCATGAAATCCGTTGCGCTGGAACGCGAGGAACTGCGCGCCAAGCAGCGCGCGCGGCTTGCTGCCGAAACCGACCGCCGCCGCAAGGGCCTCAGGGAGGAACAGTCCATCGGCATGAAGAGCATCGTCGAGCGGCTCGATTTGAGGCGGGCGCTGGTCGACGAGGGGACGCTGAGCAAATTGAGGATGGCCGGCTTTCGCGGCCAGAATCCGCTGACCCGCTTTCTGTTCTTCCGCCTTGTCCTGCCGTTCATCGGCTTCGCGCTGGCCGCCGTCTATCTTTTCGTACTGGGGGGGCTGCCGGAGCAGCCGCCCTTCGTCAGGTTCTTCGTTTGTATTCTGGTCGCCTATGCCGGCTTTTACGCGCCCGTGCTTTACGTTTCCAACCGGGCGACCAAGCGCAAGCAGTCCATCCAGAAGGCATGGCCGGACTCGCTCGACCTGATGCTGATTTGCGTCGAGTCCGGCATGTCGGTGGAGGCGGCTTTCCGCAGGGTGGCGGACGAGATCGGCACCCAGTCGGTGGAGCTTGCGGAGGAATTCGTGCTCACCAACGCCGAGCTGTCATTCCTCCAGGAACGCAGGCAGGCTTATGAGAACCTCGCCAACCGCACCGGCCTGGAAACGGTGAAGTCAGTATCGCAAGCGCTGATCCAGGCGGAGCGCTACGGCACCCCGGTTGCGCATGCCCTGCGCGTGCTTGCCAATGAAAGCCGAGACATGCGCATGAACGCTGCTGAGAAAAAGGCGGCCGCGCTTCCGCCGAAGCTCACCGTCCCGATGATCCTGTTCTTTCTCCCCGTGCTCTTTGCCGTGATCCTTGGTCCGGCGGGCATCCAGGTCAGCGAACGCGGCGTGTTTGGTGAGCAGGCCGAGAAGAACTCGGAGCAGAACCGGTAGGTTTACAGCATCGCCGAAAGTACACGCCGCTTCGGCAGAAAGCGCTGCGGGAGCCAAAAACTGATGCATGTCTCCCGAAAGTGGGGAATCGGCTTCGGTACAAAAACATGCATCAGTTCGTATTGGTTTCCTGCTTCTCGTCCTTGAGCTGCTTCCAGGAGTTCTGCTGCGAAAGCATGGCGCGCAGGTAGGAGACGTTGGCCTTGGCCTGTTCCGGCGAAAGCTCCTGGCTGGCGATCCGCTCGGCCTCTTCGAACCGGCCTTGCAGCCCGACCACCAGCGCCAGGTTCTGCCTCACGCGGCTGTCTGCGCCGGGCTGTTCCGAAGCGTTGCGCATGTAGGTCTCTGCCATTCTGAGATCGCCTTCGAGCACGTAGGACATGCCCAGATTGGAGAGCACCGACGGCTCGTTCGGCTTCAATTCGAGCGCTTTGCGGTAAAGATCGCGGGCCTGTTGGGCGTTGCCCATCTGATCGAGGATTGCGCCCTCGGCTGACGCCAGCTTCCAGTCCGGATATTCGGGGGTCTGCGCACGACGCACCGCATCGAGCGCTGGTTCGAGCTGGCCGGCTGCGGCCAGCGCCTTGCCATAGGCGGCAAGCACGTCGCGATCCTTCGGGAAGGCGATCGCCAGCTTGCGCATGACGGCGAGCGACTGTTCGGTATCGCCGTTCATCTGCAGCACGGTGGCGTAGCGCAGCGCGGTCGGCTTGTCGTTGGGGTTCGCCGCGTAGGAATCGCCCAGCGAGCGCGCTGCCGATTGCAGTTCGCCCGCCGACATCTGCTCGACTGGCTTGCCGCCGCCGCTGCGGTTGATCGACCCGGTCGTCAGCTTGCTGTTGGCGCAGCCCGCCAGGCTCGCCGCCAGTACCGCCGCGGCCGAAAGCGTGAGGAGGCGGTGGGCGGTCCGGTGGATTGCGGGCTGGACTGACATTAGGGCGGCGACTCCATCTCCGCGGCTTTGAACAGCCGGCTTCACAGTCGCAGAAGTATTCTGTTAACCCTAACGGATGGTTAAGTGGTTTCCCACCGCGCCATCCGCTGGGCATGGGACGTCCGAAGAACGGCAGCCCGGTCGTGCCAAGCTGCCGCGTCAGGATAGCCAGAACTTGATGCCCATCACGCGGGGTAATATTCCTGCGTCAGAGCCGAGGTGGAAAGTTCTGGCTGTGGAGGGGGCAATGGCCAATGTCGATCAGCAGCTTCTAGGAAAATTAAAGGAAATAGACGTGTCTTTCGATAAAGCTATCGATGAATTGTATCGTGAGAAGGATTCAAGGGTCTTCTTCGCGTTGTCACACGGATACATAACAAAGAAGATAGCAAAGCACATAGGTTTGTTCAACGCGCCAAATCCATTGATAGAATTGAACAATAGTTTTGCGTTAGAATTTATCAATGCGATCAACGGACACCCTCACGCTGGATGGACAGCAGCTTTCCGACGTTGTGATGTCCTCGACGAGTATGCGGCAAGGGCAAAGGACCCGCTGAGTAGCTTATCAATGCTTCCGTTGCTGCCGTATACAGCGACCGCCTTCGAGCAATGTGCGGGTTGCATGGCCTATGTCCATATTTCCCAGGATTTGAAGAAAGCGCTGCAGAAGGTTCGAAACGTCGACGCACAGGATTATGGAAACGTTTTGGTATTCGTTCTGGAAGGTCACCTCTTCGCAGAAGTAAAGTGTCGAGGTGCTGGCATGGGTGCGGCCGTCTTCATGATTGGCCATCTAATAATGGAATGGCTTAATTCAAACGCCAAGCGTTGGCGAAACGAAGCGTTTCAAGAGGTCTATAAGAAGCAGGTTCCTGACCCTTCCGTTAAATTTCTGAAGGCCTATCGAGCCGCCGAGGGTAGATGATGCCGGCGCGCCTGGTGATGTTGGTTATTGGTTATCAACGGGTGCCGAAGCCATTTTAGCGTTGACAATCCATTGCTGAACGGCCGATTGCGGCCTGTGTACGGAAAGACAATCCAGCCATGCCAGTGGAATTCGCCGCTAAACCTTCTCACCGCTCGCTTCCCGTCCATCTCGTGTCGAAGAACGGGCTGGCCGACTCCGGTCTCGACGCCACGACAATTGCCTGGGCCGAGGCGAATGGCTTCACCGGCAAGGCGGGCAAGGTGCTGATGGTGCCGGCCGCGGATGGCAAGCTGGCCGGCGCCCTGTTTGGCCTCGGCAAGGATGAGGACCCCTTCGGTGCGCTTGCCTTCGGCGCCCTGGCCAAGGCGCTACCCGAGGGAGACTGGCATTTCGCTTCGCCCCCTGCCGATGCCACGCTTGCTGCGGTCGGCCTCAAGCTCGGCGGCTACGTCTTCGCACGCTATGGCAAGGAGCCGGCCCCCAAGCTGTCGGTCGCATTGCCCGAAGGCGCGGACGGGGCTCGCGTCGAGCGCATTGCCGAGGCAGCCTTCCTCGTTCGTGACCTGGTCAACACCCCGACCAACGACATGGGCCCGGAGCAGCTTCACGACGCCGCGATCGCGCTGATGGAGCGGCATGGAGCCGCCTTGCGCTGCACCGTCGGCGATAAGCTGCTGGAGGAAGGATTCCCGCTGATCCATGCGGTCGGGCGCGCCTCGCCGCGCGAGCCGCGTCTCATCGACATGATCTGGGGCGATGAGAAAGACCCGAAGGTGACGCTGGTCGGCAAGGGTGTGTGCTTCGACACAGGCGGCCTCGACATCAAGCCGTCCTCGAGCATGCTTCTGATGAAGAAGGACATGGGCGGCGCGGCAAACGTTCTCGGCCTGGCCTCGATGGTCATGGCGGCCGGCCTGAAGGTTAGGCTGCGCGTCTTGATCCCCGCCGTCGAGAATGCGATCGCCGGCAACGCATTTAGGCCGGGCGATATCCTGAAGAGCCGCAAGGGCATCACGGTCGAGATCGGCAACACCGACGCCGAAGGCCGGCTCATCCTTGCCGATGCGTTGACGCTTGCGGACGAAGAGAAGCCGGAGCTTCTGGTCGACATGGCCACGCTCACGGGTGCCGCCCGCGTCGCGCTCGGCCCTGACCTGCCCCCCTTCTACACGCCCGACGACAGGCTCGCCGCCGATCTGGCGGACGCCTCCCGCACCGCTGCCGACCCGCTGTGGCGCATGCCGCTCTGGCAGCCCTACGACGCCAAGCTCTCCTCCAAGGTCGCCGACCTGAATAACGTCACGACCGATGGCTTTGCCGGATCGATCACGGCAGCGCTGTTCCTGAGGCGCTTTGTCGAACAGACCGCGTCCTGGGCACATTTTGACATCTTCGCCTGGAGCCCGATTGATCGTCCCCATTGCCCGGTGGGCGGCGAGGCGCAGGGGATCAGGGCCCTGGAGGAACTGCTTCTCAGGCGATACGGCGGCTGACCGCTTGCCGGCCTGGCCATTTCCGGATTGAATGAAACGGAACCGAAACAAATTTCGGCGAACGTCTCGTTATGCCAATCCATTTGCGCCCAAGCCAGGCGCTGCGCCTCTGGCAGCAGGTCGCGCTGTCCGAAGTGTTCGACAAACGCCCCGATCTGACGATGCGGCAGGCGGCGATCCTGCTCACCGTCTATCTCGACCCGCCGCCGCATACGGTGCGCGGTCTTGCTGCGCGGCTGGACGTAACCAAGCCCGTGATTACCCGGGCGCTGGATTCGATGGGCGAACTCGGCCTGCTCACCCGGCATCGCGACGAGAACGACAAGCGCAATGTGCTTGTTAAGCGCACTGTCGAGGGTGCATTGTTTGTCGAACGCTTCGGCGACATCATCATCGCCAAGGCACAGGAACTGCCCATTTGACAGCGCGCGACCCACGCCTTCATGCCTATCGGCCCGACCTCGCGGACGAGCGCCTGCGCGGCGAGGTGGACGCGGCGCGTTTCGTCGAAGGCCGCCTCGCGCGCATCGCCGTCCCGGTAGCCGACATCCGCACGGCGCCGCGGCCGGACGGCGGCGTGAACACCCAGGCCCTCTATGGCGATGACGTCCGCATCTTCGACATGGCCGAAGGCTGGGCCTGGATCCAGGTCGAGCGCGACGGCTATGTCGGTTATGTCGCCGACACCGTTCTGGCCGACCGCATTATTGCGCCTACGCACGTCGTGGCCGTGCCGCGCACCTTTCTCTATCCAGGTCCGGATCTGAAGCTGCCTGCAACCGGTGCGCTGTCACTGGGCTCGCGCCTCACAAGCACCGGAAACACCGAGACTCGCGGCACGCGATACGCCATTCTTCCGACGGGCGAAGCCGTGATCGGCGGGCATCTGCTGCCGCTCGATCGCCGCGCCGACGACTATGTCGCGGTTGCCGAGACGCTGATCCACACCCCTTATCTGTGGGGCGGCGCGAGCGGCTTCGGCGTCGACTGCTCTGGCCTGGTTCAGCTCTCCATGCTGATGGCCGGTCGCGGCGTGTTGCGCGATTCCGATATGCAGGCCGCGACAATCGGCGCGGCGATCGAGCCAGGCGAAGGCCTCTCCGGCCTCCAGCGCGGCGACCTCGTTTTCTGGAAGGGTCATGTCGCGATCATGACCGACGCCGAGAACACCATCCACGCCAATGGCAATACCATGACCGTCGCCCGTGAGCCGCTGAAAGCTGCGATCGAGCGCATTGACTATCTCTATGGCGGCCCAACCGGCTTCCGGCGACCGGATCGGTCATGATGGCGTATATGACATTGTCACGTCACCTTTAGATTGATAGAATTTTTCTGGAAATTGAAATTGGGCGGGCGAGACGCCTAACCTCTATTCTGTTGTTTGCTTGGGCGTCGTGCTCCTTTGGGGCGAGCGGGAATGCCTTCTACTTCAACGACCAGCACCCCGTCGCCGGTTGCGTCGGAGGCAATATGTTCGGCCGTTGACAGGACTGGCGACTATGCCGACTACGGTATTTGCTATGTGTCATCATCGGAAAGCGCGGTGTTGCGCGAACCGAAATCATTGATCGAGAATCGCATAGTAATCACTCCCAACAGCGAAGAGCAGCGGCCAAGCGATCAGAAATTGCAGCAGCGGCTTGTCGACGTCGGTGTCGATTGCCTGCTGGCGGTTCCCATCAGCTACTTTGCCACGGTGGCTTCTTGTGGGGGAACGACGGTCACATTTGGTGCCGCCGCGCCGTTGTGCGTATTCTCAACTGTAGGCGCAGCCACTTCATCCCTAAAATGTGGGCATTCGATCGGGAAGATGATCAACCATGCCGTCGATCCAAATTTAAACGAAATTCTGGAGGGAAATCAAAGCTGGAAATACTATGAGACCGCTGTCGATACGATCGATATAGTCGCAGGAGTTCCCGGTGCAGCTAAGGAGGTCAAAGACATATACAAGCTGCAGCAGTTCTCCAGACGGTATGGCAAGGACATAGCGCGACGATTCTCCAAGTCGGAATCGAAGAAGATTTATCGCGAGCTTGCCGCCGCCCTTGGCGAAACATTCAGCAGTCAGGCTACGAGGAGGTGGGTGAACCGGAAAGGTTTGTCGCTCCGGTTCACTCCAGCTGTCGTCGACAGCATGTTGCAAAAGCAGCTTAGGAGTACCGCGTGGGGACTGTCGAGCCTGTATGACAATGCTGTCGAAATCAACAAACGGCACGAGCTTAGCAGCTCATTCCCGCGTGAAACCCTTGTAAAAGGATCTATCAACAATGCCCTGGACTCTGGGCAGGACCAAAACCAAAACTCGTGCCCATACACGATCTATCATATTCAGCAGGCTCGGCCTTAATACCCAAGTTCCATGTCGACGACGTTCTTCAGCGGTTCGCCGCGTTCGAACGCATCCATCTGTTCCAGCATCGGCTTGACCAGATGGTTGGGGTCGGAGGTGGCCGCCGCATGCGGCGTGACGAAGACCTTGGGATGATCCCATAGCGGACTGGTCTTCGGCAGCGGCTCGGTCTCGAACACGTCGAGGCTCGCTTCCTTGAGCGTGCCGTCCTCCAATGCGCGCAATATGTCGTTGTCGCTTTGCAACCTACCTCGGCCGGCATTGATCAGCACTGCACCGCCCAGTGCGCTGCGGCGGCGCAATTGCCTGAGCAGCTTGTAGTTGATGATGCCTTGCGTCGCCGGCGTCAGCGGCAGCAGCACCACCAGGATGTCGGTGGCGTTGAGGAAGGGCGTCAGCCCGTTCTCGCCATGGAAGACGTTCACGCCTTCCACGAGATGTTCGGTGCGGCTCCAGCCATTCACCGCAAAGCCGAGCGAGATAAGCGCCTTCGCGGCGGCCCGGCCAAGATTGCCGAACCCCATGATGCCGACCGATATATCGTCTGCAGTCCGCTGCGGCGGCTCGTGCCAGATCTTGCGCTTCTGCTGGCTGCGGTAGAGGAAGCCTTGCCGATGGTGGTCGAGCACACGCCATAGGACATATTCGGTCATGTGCTGCGATAGGTTGTCGGCGACCACGCGCACGACCGGTGCCTCGGGCAGACCGGGATCGTTGAAGATATGGTCGACGCCGGCGCCGATCGAGAAGACCGCTCGCAGGTTGGGCAGCGAAGTCAGCAGATTCGGCTTGTGTTTCCAGACCACGGCATAGGTGATGGTCGGGTCGGCCGGGCCGTTCGGCTCCAGTGTCACCTGGCGAGTAGCCGCCAGCAATTCATACCAGCGTTGCGGGTTGAAGCCCTGCACCGAGAGCAGAATGCGGCCCTTGTCCATGGCGGTCATGCGTTTGCTTATATCTTACTGGCTCACTACGCCTTCGGGCGCAGTCTCGATGCTGAAGGCCGCGGAAATCAGCGCCTTCGTATAGTCGCTTTGCGGACGTCGGAAAATCTGTTCAGACGGTCCGTATTCGACGATTTTGCCGTTTCGCATGACGATCACGTCATTGGCGAGCGCGCGCACCACCTTCAGGTCATGGCTGATGAACAGATAGGCGAGGTTGTTCTTCGCCTGCAGGTCGCGAAGCAGGTCCACCACCTGCGCCTGCACGCTCATGTCCAGCGCCGAGGTCGGCTCGTCAAGCATCACGAAACGCGGCTTCAGCACCATGGCGCGCGCGATTGCGATGCGCTGGCGCTGGCCGCCCGAGAATTCATGCGGGTAGCGGAAGCGAGTCGTCGGATCGAGCCCCACCTCCTTCAGCGCCCCCACGACCAGGCGGTCGCGCTCGTCCGGCGATAGCGACGGCTGGTGAATCGCCAGCCCTTCCTCGACGATCTCGCTCACCGACATGCGCGGCGACAGCGATCCATAGGGATCCTGGAAGACGATCTGCAGCTCGCGGCGCAGCGGCCGCATCTGATTGAAGGTCATCTTGTTGATGTCCCGGCCGTCGAAATTGATGCGGCCGTTGGACGAGATCAGCCGCGAGAGCGCCAGCCCCAGCGTTGTCTTGCCCGATCCCGACTCGCCGACCACACCCAGCGTCTGCCCCGCCCGCACCCTCACGTCGATCCCGTCGACCGCTTTCACATGGCCGACCGTGGTGCGGAAGAAGCCGCGCTTGATCGGGAACCAGACGCGCACGTCCTGCCCCTCCATGACGACCCTGGCGCTGGAGTCGGAGGAGGGCGGCGCGCCTTTCGGTTCGGCTGCGAGCAGGTGGCGCGTATAGCTGTGCTGAGGATTGGCGAAGATATCGGCGGTCGGTCCCGTCTCGACGATCTTGCCCTGTGTCATCACGCAAACCCGGTCGGCGATCTTGCGTACGATGCCGAGGTCATGAGTGATGAACAGCATCGACATGCCGTTCTTTTCCTTGAGCCGCGCCAGCAGCTCGAGGATCTGCGCCTGCACGGTCACGTCGAGCGCGGTTGTCGGCTCGTCGGCGATCAGCAGTTCCGGCTCATTGGCCAGCGCCATGGCGATCATCACGCGCTGGCGCTGCCCGCCCGAGAGCTGGTGCGGGTAAGCGCCAAGCCGTTTTTCCGGCTCCTGGATGCCGACTTCGTTCAGCAGCTCCAGCGTCCTGGCCCGCGCCTGCCGCTCGCCCATACCCTGATGGATGTCGAGGATCTCGCCGATCTGCTGCTCGATCGTGTGCAGCGGGTTGAGCGAGGTCATCGGCTCCTGGAAGATCATGGTGATCTTGTTGCCGCGCACTTGCCGCAGTCCCTTTTCCGACAGCGCGAGCAGGTTCTTGCCCCCGAACATGATCTCGCCGGACGGGTGGCTGGCGGAAGGATAGGGCAGGAGCTTGAGCACCGATAGCGCCGAGACGGATTTGCCTGAGCCCGACTCACCGACCAGCGCAACCGTCTCGCCCTTGGCGATGTCGAACGAGATGCGATCGACCGCGGTTGTGGTCTTGCCGTCCTGCGAGAAGGCGACGGAAAGATCGCGGACGGAGAGGAGGGCGGCGGTCATTCCCATCCCTTCAGCACGTCGTCGAGCGTAAAGGGGTCCACGCCAAGGAGTTTGATCCCCTCCGGCACCCTGAGGCGCCGGTCTTCGGTCACGAAGAACGTGCAGCCTAAGGCCATCGCTGATGCGATGTGCAGGGCATCCGGCAATCGCACCGAGGGACGCCCAGCCCGAATGCCGGCTGCGGTGGTCAAGATATCGCGCCGCACAGGCAATACTTCAAAGTTCGGGCCTGTCGCGATCATCTTGTCATAGGCGGAAGCAAGGTCCGTCGCGCCGCGTTCGATAGGTTTGACCAATACTTCGGCAAGTGAGATCTCGCTCGTCGCCCCTGCGATCTCGCCTTCCTCGACTGCTTCGAGAATCCACCATGCATGATCGGAGCGCGCGCCGGTCTGTTCGAACGCGGTGATGAATACGTTGGCATCCAGATAGACACGAGGCAGCGCCGCAGTCACCGGCGGTCCCATTCCGATCGCAGCGCCCTCACGTGCTCCACGATTTCTTCGATGGTTCCGAAATGTGTTCGTCGCAGCGGTTTCCAGCGCGAGAATTGTCCGCTGCCCTGATGGGTTTCGGCCGGTAGTTGACGCTCCGTGCCGATGGACGGCGGCTCCTCCGCCAACCCGGCGAGCGACGGTCCGCCGCCAGTTTGGTCATGCGCCTCGACCAGAAGGTCGGCTGTCACCTCGTGGTATCCTCGTTGTTGAGCGGCACGGACAAGCTCGCGCCAATAGGTCACCGGAATCGACCCGCGCTGCTTCCAAGCGGCGACCGTCGGGTAGGGGAGCCCGAGATCGCGCCCGAGGTCCGCCATGCTTGGCCATAAGCCGATTATGTCGTCTACGCTATCCATTGAGGAAGAATAGCCTTCTGCATAGCGCCGGGCAAGCTTGTATGCGATTCGCATTCAAGCTACCGGAAAGTCTTCCTCGGATCGAACGCGTCGCGTGTCGCCTCGCCGACGAAGATCAGCAGCGACAGCATCACCGAGATCACCACGAAGCCCGATATGCCGAGCCATGGCGCGTTGAGGTTGCGCTGGCCCTGCCTGAGCAGCTCGCCGAGCGAGGCAGAGCCCGGCGGCAGGCCGAAGCCGAGGAAGTCGAGCGAAGTAAGCGTCGAGATCGAGCCGTTGAGCACGAAGGGCAGGAAGGTCAGCGTCGCCACCATGGCGTTGGGCAGCATGTGCCGGAAAATGATGGTCCGGTTCGGCACGCCGAGCGCGCGCGCCGCATTGATGTATTCGAAGTTGCGTGCCCGCAGGAATTCGGCGCGCACCACGCCGACCAGCGCCACCCAGGAGAACAGGAGCATCAGCCCTAGTAGAATAAAGAAGCCCGGCGGCAGCACGGCGGCCACGATCAGCAGGAGATAGAGCACGGGAATCGCCGACCATATCTCGATGAAGCGCTGGAAAAGCAGGTCGGTCAGCCCGCCGAAATAGCCCTGCACGGCGCCGGCCGACACGCCGATCACGGCGGAAGCCGCCGTCAGGATCAACCCGAACAGCACCGAGATGCGGAATCCGTAGATGACGCGCGCCAGCACGTCGCGCGCCTGGTCGTCGGTGCCGAGCCAGTTCCAGTTGCCGAGCACGCAGTTCGGATCGTCGACGCCTTGCGGGTAGCGGCTGCAGCGCTGTTCCTTGGTGTACATCCACGACGGTTTCGCGGGTGCGGCCGCTGGGATGTCGTCGTTCACCGTGCGATAGGAATAGCGGATCGGCGGCCAGATCAGCCAGCCATTGGCTTCGATCTCGTCCTGGATGACGGGATCGCGATAGTCGGTCACCGCCAGGAAGCCGCCGAATTTCTCCTCGGGATAGTCGATCACCACGGGGAACAGTATCTCGCTCTTGTACGAGGCGATCAGCGGCTTGTCGTTGGCCAGGAGCTCGGCAAACAGGGTGAGCACGAATAGGGCGAGGAAAATCCAGAGCGACCAGTAGCCGCGCCGGTTCGCCTTGAAATTGCGCCAGCGGCGCTGGTTGAGCGGCGAGATGCGCGGCCGCGGCGCTGCCTGCACGTCCTTCGCTTCCACTTTGGCGACGATTTCGGTCATCACACCTCGCGCCTCTCGAAATCGATGCGCGGATCGATCCAGGTGTAGGTGAGGTCGGAAATCAGGCTGACGACCAGCCCGAGCAGCGAGAAGATATAGAGGTTGGCGAACACCACGGGATAGTCGCGGTCGAGCACGGAGCGGAACCCCAGCAGCCCCAGCCCGTCGAGCGAGAAGATGTTCTCGATCAGCAGCGAGCCGGTGAAGAAGGCCGAGATGAAGGCGCCGGGAAAGCCCGCTATTACCAGCAGCATGGCGTTGCGGAATACGTGCCCGTAGAGCACCTGCCGTTCGGAAAGCCCCTTGGCGCGCGCCGTGGTGACATACTGCTTGCGGATTTCGTCGAGGAACGAGTTCTTGGTGAGCAGCGTCGTGGTGGCGAAGGCCGAGAGCACCATCGCCGTCAGCGGCAGCACGAGGTGCCAGAAATAGTCGAGAATGCGCGCCGGCCAGGAAAGCTGATCCCAGTTCTCGGAGGTCAGCCCGCGCAGCGGGAACCAGTCGAAGAACGAGCCGCCGGCAAACAGGATCATCAGCAGGATCGCGAACAAAAAGCCCGGGATCGCATAGCCGATGATGACGATGCCGCTCGTCCACACGTCGAAGGTTGAACCGTCCTTCACCGCTTTGCGAATCCCGAGCGGGATCGAAATCAGATAGGACAGCAGCGTGATCCAGAGGCCGAGCGACACCGAGACCGGCATCTTCTCCAGGATCAGGTCGAGCACCGAGATGTCGCGGAAGTAGCTCTCGCCGAAATCGAAACGGGCATAATCCCACAGCATCTTGAGGAAGCGCTCGAGCGGCGGCCTGTCGAAGCCGAACTGCTTTTCGAGCTTGGCGATGAATTGCGGGTCGAGGCCTTGAGCGCCGCGATATTTGTAGGAGCCTTCGCCGCCCCCACTGTCGATCTGGCCGCCGCCCCCGCCTGCATCGCCCCCGCCGCCGGAGATGCGCTCTCCCGCATCGCCGCCCTGGCCGGTGAGCTTGGCAATCACCTGCTCGACCGGCCCGCCCGGCGCGAACTGGATCAGCGCGAACGAGATCGCCATGATCCCGAAGATAGTCGGAATCATCAGCAGAATGCGGCGGAGAATATAGGCGCCCATCAGGAGACTGCCTCTACTGCAGGCCGCCTTGCGTTAAGCTTGCACTCGACGTTGCCCCCTTCTGTCCTGCCGGACATCTCCCCCGCAACGGGGGAGATTGGCTCCCTTCGATGATTTCGCCGATCTGCAACGTTGGCGATTGGCGAAACCAAAACGGCCGGCCAATCTCCCCCCTTGCGGGGGAGATGTCCGGCAGGGCAGAGGGGGGCAACGTAGGGCGTCAACGTTTCGAAATCCCGTGCTCCAAAGTGTCAAGCCTTGCCAATCGCCTTCGCCTTTTCTTCATCGAACCACCACAGGCTCTCCGGCGAGAACCCGTAGTCCGGCTTCGGTTCCTTGAAGCCGAACATGTCCCAGAAGGCGTTGCGGTGGCTCGGCGAATACCAGCTCGGGATCCAGTCCATGCGCGCCCGCAACACCCGGTCGAGCGCATTGAGCACCGTCGTCAGTTGCTGCCGGTCGGTGACGCGGTCGATCGCCTCGACCAGCGCATCGATCGCGGGATCGACCGTTCCCGGCAGGTTGCGTGAGCCGGGCAGGCTGGCGGATTTCGAGTGGAAGATGCCGTCCATTCCCTCCCGCGTCGGCGTTGGCGAGAACAGCAGCGCCATGCCGATCAGGTCGAAGTCGAAATCGGCCTGCCGCTCCTGGTGCTGCGCGGATTCGACGACGCGCAACGACGCATCGAAACCGATCGCCCTCATATTCTCGACCCAGGGCTGATAGATGCGCACGAAACCCTCGTCGTCGACCAGTATTTCCAGTGCGAAGGTCTCGCCGGCCTGGTTCTTGAGGACGCGGCCCTCCGGCTTCCAGCCTGCTTCCATCATCAGCCTGCGCGCTTCCGAAAGCAGCTTCCTGTCGCGGCCGCTGCCATCGGAGGCAGGCAGTTGGAACACTTCGCCGAACACCTCCTCGGGCAGCTTGTCGCGCAAAGGCTCGAACAGCGCCAGTTCAGCGGGGCTTGGCATCCCGCTGGCCTTGAACTCCGACCGCTCGAAACACGACTGCGAGCGGTTGTAGAGCCCGTAGAACAGCGACCGGTTGGTCCATTCGAAGTCGAAGCACAGCGCGATCGCCTGCCGTACGCGAACGTCCTTGAAGCGTTCGCGCCGCTGGTTCACTGCGGTCGCCTGCATGCTTGGCCGTTTCTCCGAGGGGAACTCGCGCTTCACCACCTTTCCCGTCTGGATCGCCGGGAAGTCGTAGCTCGTCGCCCAGATGCGCGAGGTCGCCTCCTCGCGGAAATGCACCTCGCCTTTCTTGAAGGCCTCGAAGGCGGCCTGGCGGTCGCCGTAGAACTCGATGCGCAGCCGATCGAAATTGTACATGCCGCGATTGACCGGCAGGTCGCGGCCCCAATAGTCCGCGACGCGCTCGTATTCGACCGTCTGCCCGGCTCGCACGAGCCCGACCTTGTATGGCCCGCAGCCCAGCGGCGGCTCCATGCGCGACGAGTCGAACGGCGCCTTGTCGAAATAGGCCTTCGAGAAGACGGGAAATGTCGCGACTTCGAGGATGGTCCGGTCGGACTGTTTCCCCGAGAAGGTGAGGCGCAGCGTCGAGTCGTCGATCGCCACGGCCTCGGTCAACTCCCTCAGCGGCAGCCAGAGATCGGGATGGCCGTTCTCCTTCAGGAGGCCGTAGGTGAAGGCTATGTCATGGGCGGTCAGCGGCGAGCCGTCATGGAACCGCGCTTCCGGCCTCAGCGCGAATTGGAAGCTGTTGCGGTCGGGCGAGACCGTCACCGTCTTGGCGAGCAGGCCGTAGATCGCGTCGGGTTCGTCCAGCGCGCCTGTCATCAGCGAATCGAAGCAGATTTCCATGCGTGGCGGTGAATCGCCCTTGGGCACGAAGCTGTTCAGCGTGTTGAACGTGTAGGGGTTCTGGTTGAATACCCATTGCGATGGGCTGTAGTTGAACGTGCCGCCTTTCGGCGCATCGACATTGACATAGTCGAACTGCTTGAAATCCGGTCCGTATTTCAGGTCGCCGAAGGCCGAGAGGCCGTGTAGCGGCTGATTGGTCGGCGCCGCCGCGAAAGCCGTCCGTTTCAGGAGCGGGGCGGTCGCTGCCGCCGCGCCAAGCGCCAGGAATTTGCGTCGCGAGAAAAGTTCGCTCAATTGACGCCCTTGTATTTGGCCTGCAGCGCGGCCTCCTTGGCCGGGTCTATCCACCAGGACTCGATGTCCGGACCGAGGTAAGTGGGTTGCTTTTCCGGAATGCCGAACTTGTTCCAGTAGGCAAGCCACACCACCGAGCGATGGTATTGCGGAACGACATAGAAGTTCCACAACAGCACACGGTCGAGCGCGTGGGTGGCGGCCACCAACTCCTCGCGGTCCTTGGCGAAGATGACCTTGTCGATCAGCGCGTCGACCACCGGGTTTTTGATGCCCATCAAGTTGCGCGAGCCCGCGGAATCGGCCGCCTTGGACGACCAGAAGTCGCGCTGCTCGTTGCCCGGTGAATCGGATTGCGGCAGCGTCGTCGTCAGCATGTCGAAATCGAAGTTGTTGACGCGATTTATGTATTGGCTGGGGTCGACAATACGCAAGGTCGCGTCGATTCCGACCTTCTTCAGCATGTTGATGTAAGGGTTGGAGATCACCTCGTCGGTCTCATCGTTGCCCAGAATCTCGATGACGAACGGCTCACCGGTCTTTTCATTGGTCATCTTGCCGTTCTGGATTTTCCATCCGGCTTCGCCGAACAACTTGACCACTTCCCTGAGATGGGTCCGCTCCGACTGCGGCGTATCGTAGACTGGCAGCTTGTATTCCTCCGAGAAAACCTCGGGCGGCAACTGGTCCTTGTATTCGTTGAGGATTTCCAGTTCACGGCCTTGTGGAAGTCCGCTGGAGGCCAGCTCGCTACCGACGAAATAGCTGCTGGTGCGCGTGTTGAAGCCGAAGAAGATCGTCCGGTTCATGGTCTCGAAGTCGAATGCATAGGTCAGCGCCTCGCGCACGCGGCGATCCTGGAATTGCGGCCGCCGCAAGTTCATGACGAAACCTTGCATGAACGCGCGCGATGTGGCCTCGAACTCCTTCTTGACCACGTCACCGGCTTTGAAGGCGGGGAAATTGTAGAAGGTAGCCCAGCGGCGCGAGCTGTTCTCGGGCTGAATGTCCTTGAGGCCGCCCTTCGTGAAGGCCAGCCAGGCGGCGTTGTCATCCTGGATATAGACGTATTTGCGCAGGTCGAAATTCTCGCGGCCGATCTTCACCGGCAGCCCTGCCGCCCAATAGTCGGGCACGCGTTCCCACACGATCTCGGCGCCCGACTTGAAACTTTTGATCTTGTAGGCAGCCGAGCCGAGCGGAGGCTCCAGCGTCGACTTGGTGATGTCGCGCTTCTTGCCGTTGGCGTCCGTGCCTTCCCACCAATGTTTAGGCAGCACGACGAGGTCGCCGATGATCTTCGGCAGTTCGCGATTGCCCTTCTGGTCGAAGCGGAACTCGACCTCTCGGTCGGAGATGGCCACGGCCTCCGTCACATTTGCATAGTAGCGGTTGTACTGCGGGCTGTTGGTCTTCAGCACGTTCAACGACCACACCACGTCCTCGACCGTTATCGGCTGGCCGTCATGCCACTTGGCGCGCGCATCGATGCGATAGGTCGCAGACGAATAATCATCGGGATATTTATAGGCGTCGGCAACCAGCGGATGGCCGACGCCTGGCTCGTCGATCGACTGCTCCATCAGCGTGTCGTAGAGCAACCCGCCGCCAAATGCGGCAAAGCCGGCTGCCGGGGCGCCCTGCACGATATAGGGATTGAAGCTGTCGAACGTACCGGACGCCACCGAATTCAGCGTTCCTCCCTTCGGCGCGTTCGGGTTCACATAATCGTACTGAGCGAAGTTCTCGCCGTATTTGGAGTCTTCCATCAGAGAGGAACTGGTGCGCCATTCATCGGCGAAGACGGCGGGACCGAAGCCAACGGCCAGCAGCGCTGCCGCGGCGGTCCGCGTGAGAAAAAACGCCAGCCCCTTGTTCATTCGGTTCCTTCTTAACCCTGTGCCTACCGTAACCCCTACTGACAACGACGCATAGACGGCGTTTCAGGGTGCGCGGTTTCGATCACAAGAAAAAAGCCGGGTCGAACCCGGCTTTTTCATGATCGGCTACTGACAAATGCGTTACTGCGGCAGTGGTGCGGGATTGTCCGACATCGTGCGGAGATAGGCGATGACCGCTGCGCGATCTTCGGGCTTCTTCAGTCCGGCGAAGGTCATGGCCGTGCCCTTCACGAAGGCCTTCGGGCTGGTCAGGAAGCCGTTCAGGTGGTCGTAATCCCACTTCAGGCTGCTGCCCTGCGAGAATTCCTTTATGCCGGCCGAATAGGCGAAGCCCTCATGTGAGGCGATCGGACGGTTGACGACGTCCCAGAGATCGGGGCCGGTCTTGTTGGGTCCGCCCTTCTCGGCGGTATGGCAGGTCTGGCATCGTTTGAAGATCGCTTCGCCTGCCTTCGGGTCGGCGGCCGCGATCAGCGGTCCGATCGGCTGCGGTGCCTGGTCCTCGCCGCCGGCTGTCTCGCCGCCTGCGGCCGCTTCGGCGGCTTCGATCGCAAAGCCTTCCTTTTCCGGATGCGGCGCGTAGAAGATGGCGTCGGAGGCGATCGCAATCGACATCACCACGAAGATGGTCCCCAGCAGGGCGCCAAGCAACTTGTTGACTTCAAACGACTCCATCCGCCAAAGGCTCCCTCATGCTGCCGACCAGTCTGGAAGGATGTCTGCCCGCCCACGGCCTGCGTGCCGCCCTCCTGGGCGCTCAAACCGCCGCAACGTCTAGGTCTTTTGCCAAACCGTTGCAACACATATAAGGGCGCTTCCAGTGAGACCTTTTGCCACTTTCAAGGCGTGTATTTTTTGACGATTTCACCCCCCTCATGACCGCTCTCGTCCTCATTCCCGCGCGCATGGCGTCGATGCGCCTGCCTGGCAAGCCGCTGGCCGATATCGCCGGCAAGCCGATGATCGTCCATGTCGCCGAGCGCGCCGCCGAAAGCGGCCTTGGCCGCGTCGTGGTGGCGACCGACACGGCCGATGTGCGCGATACGGTCAAGGCGTACGGCTTCGAGGCCGTGATGACCCGGCCCGACCACCCGTCCGGCTCCGATCGCATCTTCGAAGCGCTGCAGCTCCTCGACCCCGGGCGGGAGGCCGAGATCGTCGTCAATGTCCAGGGGGATCTGCCGACCATCGAGCCTGCGATCATTCGGGCAGCGCTTGCGCCTCTCGCGGAGCCTGCGGTCGACATCGCCACGCTCGCCGTCGAGATCGTGCGCGAGGAAGAGAAGACCGCCCCTTACGTGGTCAAGCTTGTCGGCTCGCCGCTTTCGGCAAACCGGCTGCGTGCGCTCTATTTCACCCGCGCTACCGCGCCGTCGGGCGAGGGGCCGCTCTATCACCATGTCGGGCTCTATGCCTATCGTCGCGCCGCGCTCGAGCGCTTCGTCGGGCTGCCGCCGTCCTACCTCGAAAGACGGGAGAAGCTCGAGCAGTTGCGGGCGCTTGAGGCCGGCATGCGCATCGATGCCGAAATCGTCAGCGCCACACCCCTCGGCGTCGATACCCCGGCCGAGCTTGAACGCGCCCGCCAGATGCTCTCGAAGTGATGTTTTTCAGGACCTGACCATGCCTCCCAAGACAAACAGGATAGCCTTCCAGGGCGAGCCGGGCGCCAATTCCGATACTGCTTGCCGCAACATGTATCCCGACATGGAGCCGCTGCCCTCTCCGACCTTCGAGGATGCCTTCAATGCCGTAGAGACCGGCAAGGCTGATCTCGCCATGATTCCGATCGAGAATACGATCGCCGGCCGCGTGGCCGACATACATCACCTCCTGCCGGAATCGAAGCTGCACATCGTCGGTGAATATTTCTTGCCGATCCATTTCCAGCTCATGGTGCTCAAAAGCGTGACCCGCAAGGAGATCAAGACCATCCACAGCCACATCCACGCGCTCGGCCAGTGCCGCAAATACATCCGCAGGAACGGCTGGAAAGCGATCGTCGCCGGCGACACGGCCGGCGCCGCCAAGCTGGTTGCGGAAATCGGCGACCGCACGATGGCGGCGCTGGCGCCGCGGCTCGCTGCCGAGCTCTACGGCCTCGACATCCTGGAGGAGAATGTCGAGGACACCGAAACCAACGTCACTCGTTTCGTGGTGCTCACCAGGAGCAAGGAGTGGGTCGAGCGTCCCTCGCCTGAGGCGGGCATGATGACGACCTTCATCTTCCGCGTCCGCAACGTTCCCGCCGCCCTCTACAAGGCGCTGGGCGGCTTCGCCACCAATGGCGTCAACATGACCAAGCTCGAGAGCTATCAGCTCGGCGCCTTCACGGCGACCTTGTTCTACGCCGACATCGAGGGACACCCGGACGACCCGGGCGTCAGGAACGCGCTCGAGGAGCTCAACTTCTTCTCCAAGGAAATGCGCATCCTCGGCGTCTATCCGCGCAGCGCCTCGCGCGAGGAATGGAACGTGGCTGATTGAGCGGCGAGCCTACTTCTGAGCCGCCTTCCTCGGCCGTCCGCCTTTGCGGCCGTTTTCCCTCGCGGCGGCAACTTTGGCCGTCGAGCGGGCCTTGCCGCCGGCTGCTCCAAGCTCACCGGCCATCCAACGCCTCGTGCCGAATGTGCCTTGCAGGAGACCCGGCACGTAGACCTCGGCATCGAGTCTTGGCCAGTAGAGCCCAGCCCTGCGGGACTGACTTCAATCTCTTTCAAGTCCTCAGGCGCTGCCCCGCTCAAACCTTCGATCTTGTCAAGAGACACAACGATCTGCACGCTGGTGTTCAGATCGATGATGATGCGCCCAGTCGTACGGTCGTAGCGTGCGGACACGCATATCCCGCCTCACGTAAAACTTCGGCGCGCTCTTCTGCCTGCTCCAGTTCGCGTTCAGTAATCTCCATGAATTGATCTCCATGCCGCGCACAACTGACCCAACTCGCCATCAAGTGCGGATCGAATGCGATTGAGTACAGGTCGATTGAGGCCGAAACTCTCACGCAATTCCGGTGGGCCGCCCGGACAATTCAATACAAACACCGCTTCTCCTTTGGCTCCGATGACATGGACATGTGCTGGACGATGATCGCCAACGTAGATACGACGTGCAAGCCATCGAAACGCCAGACCGTTGGCATGGATCGTATCAAAAACCTAAGCGCTTGGGAAATAGGCTCGCGCCGAGCCTCGAACGGTTACTTCGCCGGTCTTGCCACCCCCGGCCGGGGTCGCTCCATTGGCTGTCGACCGTAAGCTGTGTAGTCGATCTCCAAGAACGCCTCGACCTCCGGCGCCCAGCGATCACGCACGAAGGCGACATGGTCGGGATGGTCGTTGTAGCCCTGATAGGCGGCCTGGTCGGCGAACTCCATGGAGAAGCCGAAGTGATAGTCGTTCTTGGGGCTGACCTGGTTCAGCCGCTCGAATTTCTCAACGCCCGGTATCCTGGCTAGGATCATCGCCGCGTCGAGAAACGCCTTTTCCGCCTCTGACCCTCCCGCATGCCTTAGCCGGAACACGACCGTGTGCCTGATCATGGAAATTCCCCCTTTGAATTTGAATGTGCGAGATTCAGGCAGGGCCGGCCTCGCCTTGTAGATTTAATTGCTCTCCGCCCATGCCCTGATCAGGTGATGCGCGATCGCGGCCTTGGGCGGCACGAAGATGCCTGACGATTTGTCGCCGGCAAGGATTGTGCGCACCTCTGCCCGCGTGAACCAGCGGCAGTCCTCCAGCTCGTCGCCGTCGAAGCGAATATCCTCGTTCAGCGCCTCGCCGAAGCAGCCGATCATCAGCGAATAGGGGAACGGCCAGGGCTGGCTGGCGTGGTAGATCACGCGGCCGAGCCTGATGCCGGACTCTTCCAGCGTCTCGCGCCGGACCGCCGCCTCGATCGTTTCGCCTGGTTCGATGAATCCGGCAAGCGCGGAATACATGCCGGGCAGGAAATGCGGGCCGCGGCCGAGCAGGCAGCGCTCCTCGGTCACGGCAAGCATGATCGCGACCGGATCGGTGCGGGGGAAATGCTCCGTGCCGCAATTCGGACACAGGCGCCTATAGCCGCCGGCCCTGATCTCGCTCCTGTGGCCGCATTTGGAGCAGAAGCGGTGGCTCGCATGCCAGGCGAGCAGCGCCGCACCCTGCGCCATCGCGCCGAGTGCCGCCGGATCGATCAGCCCCTGCACATTCACCGAGCGGTAGTCGATCGCCTTCATCGTCTGCGGCAACGTCTCGGGGTCGAAGCCGCCGGGAACGGCAAGCACCGGGCTTTCGTCGTTGCGGCCTAGCAGCACGGCCTCGCCGAGTGCCGGCGCGTAGGCGGCCGCCTCGTCCACCTTGAAATACGGCTCGAAGACATCGCCATCCGCCTTGAGCAGGATACGCCCGGCCTTCAACAGCATCAGCTTCGCGCTTGGGTCCGCCAGCGCCTTCGGGACATCTTCCTCGCCGCGCTTTTCCGACTGCCGGTCGATGATGTTGCCGGCGAAGCCCATCGCCTGGCTGGGCTCGCGTTCGGGCGCGTCGAAGAGCGCGAATGGCATTGAAATATCCGTTGCTGGCTTGAAGGTGATGGCTGGCGCAATTGCTAAGATTTGGACCTTTGCGCCGCAATCTGCCACCTGCGGCCGCAATACTAAAGTGCCGCCCGGATGCGCTCGGAAAATTGATGAAGTTCGGAGCGCTTGTAGGGCTCGCGAACGCCGTAGCCCCAGACCGGGCCGGGCCAGCCCTGATCGCCTTCCCAACGGGCGACAATGTGGACGTGGAGCTGCCGCACGACATTGCCGAGCGCGCCCGAATTGATCTTGGTGCAGCCGGTCAGCCGCTTCAGCGCCTGCGCCGCCATGTTCGTCTCGAAGGTGAGCATCGCCTGGTCGAGCGGCGTCATGTCGTGGATTTCCTCGATGCCCGGCCGCTGCGGCACCAGCACCAGCCACGGCCAGCGACAGTCATCCATCAACCTCAGTTCGCAGAGTCCGAGCCAGATCAGGGGTTCGGTGTCGGTCTCGAGCTGCCGGTCGAGCGCAAACCCGGCCTTGAGCACCGGAAGCATCGGTTGTTTCCTCGTCATTTTCCGTAACGCTAGGGCCGCATCTTCCTGCCTGCAAGCGGTTCGGGACGAATTTCTCCATGCTCTTGCATTTTAAAGCCGGATTGCCGATATGGGTTGCGGGAGGTTGGTGGTGGACGAGCCACTCGCCAACCGGGTCAGGTCCGGAAGGAAGCAGCCCTAACGAGCCCCGGCACGGGTCATCGTGCCAGCCTCCCGCCTCTTCGCCAGAATTGTCGCCATGCTCTCGTGCGGGCGTTTCTGATCTACCCGCCTGACGGCCAACGGACTAGGGTGTGTTGAGATTCAGGTCAGGCCGAGCCGAAAATGGTGGATTTCGAGAACCGGAACGGGGCGTACGCTCTGGTACGTGAGTACCGGAAGCGCAGAAGGCCGCCATTTGCAGGCCGGCATCACCTGAATATCAACACACACTAAAACAGGCGAATGAGCGAAGCCGAATCCTTACAGCCTCAGCAAAACAGCGGCTACCGTGTGCTGGCGCGCAAGTACCGGCCGACCGATTTTTCGAGCCTCATCGGCCAGGAGCCGATGGTGCGCACGCTCACCAACGCGTTTGCCACCGGCCGCATCGCCCAGGCCTGGATGCTGACCGGCGTGCGCGGCGTCGGCAAGACCACCACCGCCCGCATCCTCGCGCGCGCGCTGAACTATAAGACCGCCGCCGCCGACCAGCCCTCCATCGAGCTTGCCGAGATCGGCGAGCACTGCCGCGCCATCATGGAAGGCCGCCATGTCGACGTGATCGAGATGGACGCCGCCTCCCATACCGGCATCGACGACATCCGCGACATCATCGAGCGCGTCCGCTACGCGCCAGTCTCGGCCCGCTACAAGGTCTACATCATCGACGAGGTGCACATGCTCTCCACGCAGGCCTTCAACGGCCTGCTGAAGACGCTGGAAGAGCCGCCGCCGCACGTCAAATTCATCTTCGCCACCACCGAGATCCGCAAGGTGCCGATCACGGTGCTGTCGCGCTGCCAGCGCTTCGATCTGCGCCGCGTCGACGCAGACCTGCTGATCGGGCACCTGAAGGGGATAGCGGCGAAGGAAGTCATTGGGGTCGACGAAGATTCGCTCGCCATGATCGCGCGCGCGGCCGAAGGGTCGGTGCGCGATTCCCTGTCGATCTTCGACCAGGCGATCGCCCATGGCGGCGGCAAGGTCACCGCCGAGGCGGTGCGTCAGATGCTGGGCCTTGGCGACCGCGGCCGCGTCGTCGACCTCTTCGAGCACCTCATGAAGGGCGATGCGGCCGCCGCCCTTGCCGAGTTCCGCGCGCAATACGACGCCGGCGCCGACCCGGCCACGATCCTTGCCGACCTTGCCGAGTTCACCCATCTGGTCACGCGGCTGCGTTTCGTGCCCGAGGCCGCAAGCGATGCCTCGCTCTCGGAGGACGAGCGCCGCCGCGGCGCCGCTTTCGCCCGGTCGCTGTCGCTGCGCGTACTCTCGCGCAGCTGGCAGATGCTGTTGAAGGGCATTCCCGAGGTGCAGGGCGCCAACCGTCCCGTCAGCGCCGGCGAGATGGTGCTGATCAGAATCGCCCATGCCGCCAACCTGCCGACGCTCGACGAAGCGCTGAAATCGCTGGAGGATGGTACGCCGAGGCTGGCAGCCGTGTCGCCGCCTGTCCGGCCATCCGCGCCGATGCTCGGCAACGGCAATGGCGGCAGCGGTTCCGTCATATCCGAGACCCGCCTTGTCGAACGCGGCGGCTCCGGCCAGACAATGCGGCTCGTCGAGGCCGCCCCGCAGGTCGCCCCCGAGCCGCAAACCTTTGCGGAACCCCGGCCTGCGCCCGAAATCGTGCCGGTGAATTCGCTGGCCGACATCGTGGTGCTTGCCGACGTCAATCGCGACATGACCTTCAAGGTGCTCCTGAAGCGTTGCGTGCGGCTGGTGCGCATCGAGCCCGGCCGGCTCGATGTCTCGCTCACCGGCGATGCGCCGAAGAGCCTGCTCGGCGACCTGACCGTCAAGCTGAAGGCCTGGACAGGCCGCAACTGGATCGTCTCGCTGTCGCGGGAAGAGGGCGGCAAGACGCTGGCCGAGGCGGAAGCCAGCAAGCGTGAAAGCGCGATCCTCGATGCAAGAAACGACCCGGCGGTCGCCGCGATCTTGTCGCGCTTTCCCGGTGCGCGCATCATCGACGTGCGCATCCCCGACGCGCCAGAGGCCGAGACGGAGGACGTTCCGCCCGAAGCGGCGGCCGATGACGACGAACCTATCTGATCGAAGAAGGAACCAGACGATGAAGGATCTTCTCGGCTTGCTTGGCAAGGCCAAGGAAATGCAGGCGAAATTCGAGGCCTTGCAGGAGGAGATCGCCAACATAGAGGCGACGGGCCAGGCTGTCGGCGGCCTCGTTCAGGTGACGCTGTCCGGCAAGTTCGAGATGCGCTCCATGAAGATCGATCCGTCGCTCATGAAACCCGAGGAAGGTGAAATCCTGGAAGACCTCATCCTTGCCGCCCACAACGATGCCAAGGCCAAGGTCGAGGCAGCGCTGCAGGCCAAGACCGGCGAATTGACCTCCGGCCTGCAACTGCCCGGAGGGCTGAAGCTGCCGTTTTGAGTGGCGGCCGGATCGGCCGGCGCCGTCGTGCCGCTCAACCCCCTCTCAAGCAATTCCAAGGGCTTGGCTTCGCCAAACCCGGGAATTGCTATCTCCCCCACCAGGAGGGAGATAGCCGGCATCGACCTGCTCCGCAAATTGGAGACGTTCGAGATTGGCGGAGACGTTGCGGCCAGCGCTATCTCCCCCCTGGTAGGGGAGATAGCAATTCCTCTCTGCCGGTATCGCGACGGCAGCAGTCGATGACGGCCGCGCCGGTTCCGTCGCGATACCGGCAGGGATTAGAATTGCTTGAGAGGGGGTTGCGGCCGAGCCTTTGCTCATGCGTCGATCGAAGCCATTCGCTCTGGCCGCCTCGGCGGATGGATCACGCTGCCTTGACCGCCTTGGGCTTGAGCAGGTTGGCAACGAGAAGACCTGCCACGATGATGGCCGCGCCGACCAGGTGGTATGCATGCAGCCTTTCATCCAGGAAGATATATGCCAGCAGCGCGACGAAGGCGGCCTGCAGGTAGAGCATCATGCCCGCGCGACTGGCTCCCAGCATGTCGACGCTTCGGTTGTACAGGTAATACATGAAGGCGCCGCCGGGAACGGCGACATAGGCAAGGGCGAGAAGGCCTTTGCCGTCGAGCGCCGACCGTTCGTCCCCAATAAGCTCCAAGCCGTAGAGTGGGGCAGCCACGATTGCGCCGGCGCCGAGTAGTAGAACCAGCAGCGGCAGGCGCTCGATATCGAATTTAAGGCGGCGCAGCAAAATTGTGTAAAGACCGAAGCTGAACGCACCGCCGAGTATCAACAACTCCCCGGGGTTCACCTGCAGACCGGCGAGGGCGGCAAGGTCGCCACGCGCGACGATCGCGATCATGCCGAAAAGAGACAGGACGGCACCTACTCCCTGCCAGATGCTCAGAGCCTCGCCGAGGATCAGACGGGCCAGGATCATCGTCATCACAGGTGCGAGCGCCATGATGATGCCGGCCGTCGTTGCGTCGGTGTAGTGAAGCCCTGTGAAGATCAGCCCCTGGCAAACGGTCAGGCCAACGCCGCCGACCGTCAGAAGTCCAACTGGTCTGGATCGCGCAAGCTTGATCATTGCCGGGAAGTGATGATGGACAAACGGAAGCAGGATCGCACCGGCGAGCGTCAGGCGCCAGAAGCACAGCGTCCACGGCGGCATCTCCGTGTTGGCCCACCTGGCGGCGATGTAGACGCCGGCTGAAAACAGCCAGCACAGCACCGCGCTGGCATACGCGGCGCCTTGCGAATTTGCGGCAGGTAGCGAACGGTCGCCGTCATGGGCAGCAAGGATGTGAATGGCTATGCCCCTCCGGATCGCCACCCCGATCGATCGTCGCGTCACCGGTCGCGGGCTTAGCGTGTTCTGCCGATCATCGCGATTGCCGTTGCGGAATGCAACTGCGTGCAGCGCCGGTTGGGACAACTCCGTCAGAACCGGGTCACCACCGTGACGCCGACTCCCTCGAAACGGTCCATCTTCACCAGTGCTGCGGGCGCTTCGTCCAGGCTGATCCTCTTGCCGACCAGTTTCTGCGGCTGCAGCCTGCCCGCCTCGATCATCTCCATCATCGCGCCGTAGCGGAACGCCTGCATGCCATGGCTGCCGCGTATCTCCAGCTCGTGGGCGATGACCTTGTCCATGGGGATTGGTGGACGCGCATGCTCGTCGAGCATCAGCCCGACCTGCACGTGGCGGCCGCGCCGTCGCAGATTGGCAATGGAATTGAACGAGGTCGTCGGATGGCCGAGCGCGTCGATCGAGACATGCGCGCCGCCCTTCGTGATCTCCCTGACCGCCTCGACCACATTCGCGGTCTCGGCCGCCTTGACCGCCGCCGTGGCGCCGATCTCCTTCGCAAAGGCCAGCTTGTCCTCGGCGATGTCGATCGCCACCACGTTGGCGCCCGCGGCACTGGCGATCATGATCGCTGAAAGCCCGACACCGCCGCAGCCATGCACGGCCACCCATTCGCCCGGCTGCACGCGGCCCTGGTCCACGACCGCGCGGAACGAGGTGACGAACCGACAGCCGAGGCTCGCCGCCGTGGCGAAATCCAGATCGTCCGGCAGCTGCACGAGGTTGATGTCGGCATAGTCGATCGCGACATATTCGGCGAACGAGCCCCAGGCCGTGAAGCCCGGCTGGAACTGGTTTTCGCACACCTGGTGATTGCCCGAATTGCATTCGTGGCAATGTCCGCAGCCGCACACGAACGGCACCGTCACGCGGTCGCCGGCGCGCCAGCGCATCACCTGGCTTCCGACGGCCGCGACCGTTCCCGCCAGCTCGTGGCCCGGCACATGCGGCAGCCTGATGTCCGGGTCATGGCCCATCCAGCCGTGCCAGTCGCTGCGGCACAGCCCTGTCGCCTCCACCTTGATCACCGCGCCCTGGCTCGTCGGGTTGGGCTCGGGCAGGTTCCGGATCGAGGGAGGCTCGCGGAAGCGCTCGTAATAGACAGCCCTCATGAGCCTCTCCATCAACTGATCTGCGGCAAATTGGCGATGGCGGCAGCCAAGCGACCGCGCAGCTATTCGCTACTCCCTATTCGCCATTCGCTCTATACCGATTTCATGTCCAAGCGAGTCGCCGGTCCCGAAATCGAACGCCTGATCCAGCTCCTGGCCAAGGTGCCGGGGCTCGGTCCGCGTTCGGCGCGACGCGCAGCACTTCATCTCATCAAGAAGAAAGAGCAGCTTCTGGCGCCGCTCGCCGACGCCATGGGCGAGGCGGTGGAAAAGGTCCGCGTCTGCTCGACCTGCGGCAATGTCGACACCCTCGACCCCTGCTCGCTCTGTTCCGACCCGCGCCGTGACGGTTCGGTTATCATCGTCGTGGAGGATGTGGCCGATCTCTGGGCGCTGGAGCGCGCAGGCGCCATGAACGCCCGCTACCATGTGCTCGGCGGCACGCTCTCGCCGCTCGACGGCATCGGCCCGGACGACCTCAACATCAAGCGGCTTATCGAACGCGTCGCCGACGGTGGGGTGAAGGAGGTCATCATCGCCGTCAACGCCACCGTCGAGGGTCAGACCACGGCGCACTATCTCACCGATCAGCTCTCCGGCTTCGATATGAAGGTGACGCGGCTCGCCCATGGCGTGCCGGTCGGCGGCGAGCTCGACTATTTGGACGAAGGCACGCTCGCCGCCGCGCTGAAATCGCGCACCGCGTTTTGACGCAATTGGTGGCCATGCAGTTGAATGGAATGCTGATTTTGACTGCTTAAGGGGACCGATGCGCTCTACGTTGCCCCCCTCTGTCCTGCCGGACATCTCCCCCGTAAGGGGGGAGATTGGGCGGCCGCTTTGGTTTCGCCAATCACCAATGTCGGCGGCTGGCGAAACCCTTGATGACAGCCAATCTCCCCCCTTGCGGGGGAGATGTCCGGCAGGACAGAGGGGGGTGCTGTCCCGCCTACCTCAGAAGATCGGGACGCTCCTAGGTGTTCTCTTTCTACTCTGCGGGTTGCTTGCCACCCCCGCC
>Ga0081539_10000411_pt1 | contig 91279 bp, 68 predicted proteins | sample TabmetS4T2R2_FD_71023 | JGI IMG/M metagenome (GOLD analysis project Ga0081539, IMG submission 71023) | Tabebuia heterophylla rhizosphere microbial communities from the University of Puerto Rico - S4T2R2 | ecosystem: Host-associated > Plants > Roots > Rhizosphere ...
AGCGGTAGCGAGCGGGTGCTCACTAAGGCGGGGTGCGTGCCGTGGAAGTGTGACCCGCTCGCTACCGCTCGCGGTACTGTAGTTTTGATCAAGGCCCGAAGCGGTGGCGGTATTCGTCGGAGTTGATGAAGGCTCTGACCATCTCGGCTTGGACGAAGTCGCCGCCGAATTGGTTGAGCTTTTGAAGCCAGAAATCGTAGCCGTTGCGGTTGTTGTCGGGCGGGTCTTCGGGGTTGCGTCTCAGGTAGCCGAAGTATTCCATGAGGACGAAGGCGCGGTTGAGTTCGTTCTGCTTGAAGGCGGCGTTGTCGGCAACGTCGAGCAGCACGCGTGCGCGCGTCTTCGTCTGGTTGTCGAGCGCGGCGACTAGCGCGTCGCGCTCCGCGTTGTTCGGCGTCACGCCTGCGTTTGCGAAAAGGCGGTTGACGAAATCGAGGTTCGAGAGGTTGACGAACGCGCTCTTGAAGGCCGCGCGTTCGACCCAAGCGTCGGCGAAGGCTTGACGATTGGCCGCGAGTTGCTGCTCCCAGTTCCCTTGCCCGACGATTATGCCGCGTCCGATGTCCTGCGTGTCGGCGTTGAACTCGTCGAAGGTCGGCTGGCGTTTGAACGACTCCTTGTAGAAGCGATAGACGAGATAACCCGTCTCCTGAAATTCTATTGACAGGAAGAACGCCGCCGAGACGTTCACGCGTTTGACTTCACGGCACTGCGCGTTTGCGCCGCACACGTCAATCTCACCTGTCCAGAAGTTGAACCCGGCGGCGTCAGGCTCACGGTTAAGGAAGTCGTGATAGTGCTGGCGCACGAAAACTTGCGTGTCGTCAATCGGGTTCGACGCCGGAGGCGCCGTGTCGTTGTCAATAATCGTCAGCGTGTCGGTCGAAGGGTCTGCAATGGCGTTGCCGCCTTCGGCTGCGGTGAGCGAGAGGCCGATGGTTTCGTCCATCTCTTGGAAGGCGTCGTCGGTGATGAGAACGTCGAAGCTCTTCGTGGTCTCGCCCGCGTTGAAGCGCAGAGTGCCGCGCGCGGTCGTGTAGTCGGTGCGCTCCGAGGCCGTGCCGCCGGTCGTGGCGTAGTTGATAGAGGCGGGCGACGCAGTGTCGCCGATGCGCGCGACGTTGACGGTTTTGACGTGCGCGCCTTCGTTAACAGTATGGTCGGCGATGTCGAAGCGAACGACCGAGTTTGCGTTCGCCGCGACGCCGAACTGCCCGCGAATCTCTCCGGCGGGAAAGTTGGCGCTGTGGACGTTGATGTAGAAGAAGCCCGACTTGAGTTCGGCGACCCGTTGCGGCGTGAGGTTGATTTGGAAGTCGGTGAAGTTGCCCGTGTTCGGAAGGTCGAAGATGGGCGGCGCGGCTTGTCCGGCGGGCGCGGGGCCGTGTATGTGCGCGACGGTTTCGGCGGCGGAGAGATTGTTGAAGCGAAGCGTGACGCGCGCGGTCGTCTCGTTCGGGTCGAGCAGGAGCGTTGCCGTGCCGCGCGCGGTCGTGTTGTTGGGCGGCGTCTCCTGCGCGCCCGTGAGCGTTGCGACGAAGAGCGTTGGCTTCGAGAAGATTTCATAGACCGCGCCGTTCGAGAGCGAGACGACGTAGAGACTTCCCGTCGTAGAGGTTTGGATGTCGGTCGTGATGCCGAAGTCGCGCCCGACGACGAGGCTTTCGCTTTCGGTCACGTCGAACTTGTCCGAGTTGTCGGCGACCTTGTCGGCGAGGCGCGAGTCGGTCGTGGCGAGCGACTTGCGGTCTGTGCTCAGTTTGAAGCGGAAGAGGTAGCCGCCGAGCAAGGTCGTGCGCGACGCGCCGACGAAGAGGTCGTTGGCGTACTGCGCCCCCAGACCGTTTCCGCGCGCGAAACCGATTGGCGAAGGCGCGACGGCGTACTTCCAACTGAACTCAGGCTCTGTGTAATGCGAGCCGGGGAGGTTGAAGAGTCGCGCGAGCGCGTCCTGCGCGTTGCCGGCGATGTTCGACGGCGGCCAGCGATTCTGTTGGAGACTGTTGCCGCGCCCGACCTCGATTGACTTGAACTCCGAGACGCGCGACGAAGGCCCCATCAGTTGAATCCAGCCGCCGTTGAATCCGGCCTCGACGCGATTTATTTCATCGAAAGCATCGTCGCCGTTCTCCTCAGTCCAGAGGAAACCGCCGACGGGGTCGAAGTCCATTCCGAAGCTGTTGCGAAGGCCGTAGGCGAAAATCTTTTTGACGTTCGCGGCGGCCTCGCCCGTGAGCGTTGTTTGCGCGTTGAAGAAAGGATTGTCCGAAGGGGTCGTTCCGTCGTCGTTGAGGCGTAGGACGACGCCGGTCGTGTGCGCATCGTCAGGCTCAGGGCCGCCGAACTGGTCGTCTTGGACGAGCGGGCCGGGGCAGTTGACGGTCGGGCCGCAAGGGAGATTTTGAAGAAAGCCTCGACGCCCGTTGTCGCCGATGACGATGTAGAGTTTGCCGTCGGGGCCGAAGCGCAGGACGCCGCCGTTGTGGTTGCCGCGCGAGGGTTGACCCGCGTCAGTCTGCAAGGAGCGGAGGCGTATGAGCGTTCGGTCGAAGGTCAACTTCGTGCCGTTCCAAACGTAGCGGTCAACGCGATTGCCCAGAAGCGGCACGTCGTCAATCGCGGTCGAATCAACGCCCGACAAGCTCTCAGTCCAATAAAGATAGACGAAGCCGTTGGTGTTGAAATTCGGGTGGAGCGCGATGCCGAGCAGTCCGCGCTCGGATGCGCTGTTGACGGCGAGGTCGAGCACAGCGCCCTGCGAGATGCCGTTACGCACGCGCACGACGCGGCCCGTCGGCTTCTCAAGAACTAGAAAATCGTTCGCGCCGATGAAGGCCATGCTCGTCGGCTGGTTGAGGCCGGAGACGACGGTGCGGACGCCGAGGTTCGTGACGGTCATCTGCGGCGTGAAGGCGGGCGATGAGACGGGGATGACCGTCGTGACGGTGTTGTTCGAGGGAAACGGGTCGTGCTCGATGGCTTGAGCCGTGGCGGTCGTGACGAAAGTTCCGGCGGCGGGTGGCCGCACGGTGAAGTCAATCGTGCTCGATTGTCCCGCGCTCATGTCGTTGAAGGCGCAGGCATAGAGAAGCTCGTTCGTGTTGACGACGAGCGTGCAAGTGCCCGCGCCTTTGACGAACGAGGGCGTTTCGCGCGGGAGTTTCACCGTGAGCGACGGCGTGGAGGCTCTCGCCGGGCCGTTGTTCGTGACCGTGATTGTGTACTTCAAGTCAACGCCGACCTGCGCGGGGTTCGGCGAGACCGACTGGTTGATAGCGATGTCGGCGTCGCCGGCGCTGACTACGTTCAAGGTCGCCTGCGACGTGTGCGAAAGCTGGCCGCTCGCGCCCGTGATGTCGAGCGTGAAGACGCCCGTCGGAGTGTTCGCGGAGCTAGTGACGGAGAGTTGAGAGGTCTGCGGCGAGGCGTCGGTGAGTTGGACGGTCGCGGGTTGGAATGTGGTGAAGGCGTTGGCCGGGACGCCGCCGACGCTCAAGGCGACTTGGCCCGTGAAGCCGTTCCGCGGCGTGACCGTGACGTTGTAGGTCGTTCCGCCGCCCTGCGTGAAGGTGCGCGTGGAAGGTGTGACCGCGACGGTGAAATCGGGGGCGGGCGGTTGGAAGGTTGCGGCGGAGAAGGTGAAGTAGATGTTGTCGCCGGAACTGTTGCCGTCGCCGTTGGCCTGATTGCCCGCGACGTAGAACGTGACAGCGCCGACGTCCTCCGCAGGCGCAGTCCACTTGAACGTCCAAGTCGCGCCGTTCTGCTGGCCGGGGAAACTTCCGGCTGACGTGTGCTCGATGTACTGGCGCGCGGGGAAAGGGCCTTGGTTGTTGACGACCTGCGTGAAGGAGTCGGCGGGCGAGAGCGCGCCCGCCTTCTGGTCTGCCGCGTCGAGCGCGGTTAGCTCGAAGCCCCAGCGCACGCGCGTCGGGTCGGCGGTTGCGTGCGTGACGGTTATGTCGTAGGTCTGTCCGGGTGTGTATTTGGCCGGCGCGTTGATGGAGATTGTGCCTGTGCTCTGCGCGGGCGTTGTATGGCAGTCGGAGCAGTCGAGTTCGTCGGGCGCGTGCGTGTAGCCGGCGGGCGGGCCGGAGGAGAAGGCTCGCGCGTGCGGGTTGGCCGAGTTGTCTGTGAGCAGACCGATGCCGACGAAGACGGCGAAGAGTAGGACGACGAGGATTTTGAGTTTGACGATTCTTGACATGACCTTACGACAACCATTCGTAGCGGTGTTCTGGTCAGTACCGCCCGTGGTAGCGGGCGGGTCTATGATGCAACAACGACCCGCCCGCTACCGCAGGCGGTGCTGACATTTCGCTTTGGCAACGCACTATCTTCTTCAAAACCGTATTAAGTCTCCAACGCTTAAGACATGAAGCCGAGGTTCGCGGACGGAAATCGACGGTCGAGGCGAGGGCCGTGCCGCCGAGCGCGCAGGCGGCGGTTCGTAAGAATTCTGTGCGTGAGCGAGGCATTGCGAAATCCTCTCCGAAGGACGAAGCGTTAAATCGCGGGGAGTCGCGGCGCTACGGACGTTCGGGATTTTACACTATAGAACAGACGAACAGCCCGACGAAACGTTCGCCGGGCTGTTAACTTCGTAAATCGAAAACGCACTCCTTTATCTTCGACGCGCCGTTAGATGAGGAAGCCGAGGTTCGACGAGTTGAAGTTGCCGAGGAGCGGGAAGACCGCCGGGAAGTCGCTCGAAGAGAGACCGTACCAAGCGGCGAGCGTCGCGGCATACTGCTCGACGGCAATCGTCGGAATCCAGCGACCGCGGCTGTCGGCGTCGTCCGGCCCGCTAAGGGCGAGCGTCGGGTAAGTGCCGTAGATGCGATTGCCGAGAACCGAGCCGCCCATGACGAAGTGGTGACTTCCCCAGCCGTGGTCGCTGCCGACGGCGGCGACGCCTGAGCCTGAAGGCGAGAGCGTGCGACCGAAGTCGGAGAGCGTGAAAGTGGTGACGTTCTGTCCGACGCCGAGTTCGTTCGTCGCGTCGAAGAAAGCCTTGAGGGCTTGACTGAGTTGTTGAAGGAGATTCCCTTGCCCGCCCGTGAAGGTTGCGCTCGTCTGGTTGCTGTGGGTGTCGAAGCCGCCGAGGTTGCAGAAGAAAATCTGGCGCTTCATGTTGATGCCAGCGTTCGGGTCTGTGCTCGCCTTGATGACGCGCGCCACTTGGAGGAGTTGGCGACCGAGCGTCGTGTTGGGAAAGACGGTGTTGATGACTGGACTGACGGAGGCAAGCGCGTTTCGCGTCTGGAGCGCGCTCGAACGCGTGTCGGAAGCGACTTTGACGAGTTTGAAGCCTTGGTCGAGCGTGCGCAGTTGGTCGAGCGCGGTGCGGCGCGCGGTGTTCTGCGCGGCGGTGAAGCCGCTGCCGCCCGGCGGGTCGCTGAAGGGGAGAACGTTTGCGAGCGACGTGTTCGAGTCGCCGATTGCGAGCGGGCGAGAGTTCGCGCTCGTGACGAAGAGACTAACGCCCGCGATTGAAGTGACCTGCGGGAAACTCGCCCCGGCGTTCAAGGCGGCGGTCTTGTCGGCGATGCGACCGCCCCAGCCCGTCTGCACGACGCTGTTGGCGACGGCTGACTGCCACAGTCCGATCTGGTCGGAGTGTGAGAAGAGTTGAAGCGGACGCTTGCCCGTGCCGTTCTGGTAAGTGGTACGCGTGAGAGGCTCGACGAGCGGGCCGACGTTTGCGACGACGGCGAGGCTGCCTTGGTCGAACAGGGTCTTTATCTCCGTCATGTTCGGGTGCAGGCCGTAAGAGCCGCCGTTCGAAGGCGAAATCGGGAGCAGGTTCGCTTGCGGGATGGCGAGGCCCGAAGCGTTGCGGACGTTGTTGTAGCTCGTGAACTGGTCGAGCGAGACGACGGTGTTGTTGCAGTCGTTTCCGCCGTTCATGAAGACGCAGACGAGCGCGCGGTAGTCGCTCGCGCCGCCCGCTTGCGCGTAGGCGTTGATGAGGCCGAGGTTCTCAACCGTCGTCGCCAGAGCGAGGCCGCCGAGGGCGCAGGCCGTGTTGCGTAAGAAGTCTCTGCGTGAATGAGCCATCGAATTGTTTACCTCTGCACGTCGTACTGCGGTGAAGTGACCACGAGATACACGGCTGTCTGCACGCGCTTGCGCGCGAAGTTTGAGTCGGAGGTCGGAATGGTCTGAACAGCCGCGAGGATTGCGCCGCGCGCCTGCGCCGACATCGTGCCGTGCAGAAGGAGCGCGTTGAGTTGGTCGAGTAGTTGATTGCCCGTCGCGTCGGCGGAGGCGAGCGCGTCGAGCGAGGCGAAGTTGAGTTGCGTGCCCGTGGGGTTGTTTGCGCCCGTGGCGATGCCCGAATAGATGAGCGTGTTGGCGACGTTGGCGCGGCGGAGCGTCGTCGAGGTCGAGAGAATCTGGAAGGCCGGGCCGAGAATCTTCGCGCCGGGCACTTCGTAGTCGGGCGTGTAGTAGCTGAAGACCGTTGTGGGCAGGAAGACTGGTTCGTCGAGCGTGCCGGGGAGGTCGCCGCCGCGCGATTGGCTGCCGATGACGCCGTCGCTCGAAGCGTTGAAGGCGCGAAGAATGTTGTTGATGTACTGGACGGGTTCGCGGAGTTTGCCGTAGTTCGGGTCGGTCTTCACGTCGCCGCGCGCTTCGGGGTCGAGGAGAATGTTTCGGACGACCGCCTTCAGGTTTCCGCGCGCGTTTGAGCAAGGGCTTTCGGGGTAGAGGCCGTTGCAGTCGTTGTTGAATGCGGCGGCGACGCGCTGGACGTATGCGGGCGACGGGTTGCTCGTGACGAGATGCTGAATGAGTTGCTTCGAGATGAACGGGCCGACGTTCGGGTGGTTGGCGATAACGTCGAGCGCGGTGTTCAGTTCGCTCTGCGCGCACGCGCCGTTGGCCGCGCCGCTCGCGCCGGGGCAGCCCGCGAGCGGCGTTGTGAAGAGAGTCTTCGCGCCGGTGTCGTGCGTCGTGCCGTTGCGCGGAACCATCTGGTCGCGGTAGTTGGTCGTGCCGTTCTGGAAAGCGGCGGCGAAGTTCCAGCCCGTGAGCACGCGCGTAAACTCGTTGACGGTGGTCTGCGAATAGGTCGGGACGGGTGCGCCTGAAGAGTCGAGCACGGGCGTGCCGTCCGCGTTGAGTTGGTTGACGCCGACCGAGAAGAGTTGGAGGACTTCGCGCGCGTAGTTTTCGTTCGCGTTGTTTGCGACGCTGCGTCGCATGTCGAGATACTCGCCCATCGCCGGATTGAGAGTCATCTCGCCGAGGAGCGTTCGGTAGCTTCCGAAGGCATTGCGGTCGAGCGTCTGGATGTAGCCGCGCATCCACCAGGCTGAAGGGCCGATGTCTCTGCCGGAGACGACGAAGATTTGATGGAGCGCGAAGGCGACGCGCTGGCGAAGCTGCGTCTGGCGCGTGAGCGCGTTCTGGAAGAACTGAACTTGGTGCGGGTAGATTGAATAGTTGTCGCGCAGGCACGTCGCCTGATCAGCCGCGCCTGAAGGACACTGCTGCGTGTTGTCGTCAATGGCGAAGGCGAGGTCTGGGAAGTCAGAACCTTTCGCGGGGTTGAGGACAGGCGCGTTGAACTGTTCGTCTAAATAGGCGCGTATGCCGACTTGCTGAATGTGCTGAACGTCGCTTCCGTCGCCGGAAGGCCCCCAAGTAGCCTGTTCGAGCAGGCGGCGTATGTCGGCGACCGATGCGTCGCCCGGCCCGAACTGCTTGGGCGTGGGCGTCGGCGTCGGCGGAGGCTCGACGGGCGGCGCGGCGGCGATGAACTCGGTTGAGGGGTCAACCGCGGGGCCGCTGCCCTGCTGGCCGATGGCGATGCGGACGCGGTTCGAGGCGAGGCCGTGTAGATTGACGCGTACGAGCACGTCGCCGAGCGTGTTGGTCATCGAATCGTCGAGGCGCAGGACGACGGCGTAGAGCCAGTCTTGCGCGACCTCGGTCGGTGTCAACTGATTGGGGTTGCCGGGCGCCGGGAGGAGTTTGACGTACTTCGGTTTAGTGAGCGATTCGACCTTGAGCGGGTAGAGGCGGCCCGTGGAGTCTTCCGCGTCGGCGGTGAGCGCGTTCGCGCCTTCGCCCGCGAGCAGGTTGAGATTCATGACGAAGACGGTGATGCGCGTCTGCTGGTCTGCCGTGTTCGACTTGTTCGCGTTCCAGTTGAAAGGCGAGACGACCGGGAAAGGCTCGGAGCGGAAAGTTATGGCCTCGTAAGCGACGCCGCGCGTCGTCTGTCCCGTGCCTTCGGTGAGCAGGACGGGGCTGCCGGGCGGGGTCTGCGCGCGGAGCGCGGCGGCGAAGGTCAGAAGGAGTGCGCAGGCCGCGAGCAGGCGCGCCGGACGCGCGTGCGCGAAGGAGTAGGGTTGCTCTGTCATAAGACTCCGCTCGAAGGACGAAACAGTTGTGAGACGGGTTAAACAGCCGGGGCTAACAACTTGCAGACGTGCCTCAAAAGTTTTGCGCCCTCGCGCGCCGGGTTTGTCGAGTTAGTAGTCGGGGCTAACAACTTGCAGACGTGCCTCAAAAGTTTTGGGCCGGTGAAAACTATAGCACACCGCCCCGACAGCAAACAACGATTAACTTCAACGCTGGCCGGAGATTGAAAGGGACAAGCGACCCGGCACGCTAGGTTTAGACGGAATGGGCGAGGGTTTGGACGGAATTATTTTGAGACTGGTACAAGGAAGGTTGTTATAGACAGATTCTTTGCACTCTAAAAGCTGTAGGGGCAGGGCTTGTCTCTGCCCGCATTTTTGGGAAACGCTTTTGACGGGATGAGCGGGCAGAGACAAGCCCTGCCCCTACAAATCTGTCAGCCGCCGTCGGCTTCGTTAAGAGTTTTGGCCTTGAGCGTCGGCGGTCTCGTCGTCTTCGCCTTCGGCCTTGCCGGGCGTGCGTCCGGGGTCGCCCGTGCGCTCTTTGTTGCCGCCGGGCGCGGTCGTCGAGTCGTGGCCGATTGACTGTTCGTCGCTGCGCTTTTCGTCTGACATCGTTTAGCTCCTCAAAAAGTTTTTAAGGCTTAAGGACGACCTTGATGCAGTTGTCCTGCTTGTTCCTGAAAATCTTGTAGGCTTCGGGCGCGTCTTCGAGTCGCATTCGGTGGGTGATGACGAACGAAGGGTCTATCTCTCCGTTCGAGATGCGTTCAAGCAAAGGGCGAAGGTAACGGTGTACGTGCGTCTGGCCCATCTTGAATGTGAGACCTTTGTCGAAGGCCGCGCCGAACGGAAATTTGTCGAGCAAGCCGCCATAGACGCCGGGAACTGAAACCGTCCCGCCCTTGCGGCAACACAAAATGGCTTCGCGCAGGGCGGTCGTGCGGTCTGTTGCCATGAACATCATGGTCTTTACCTTGTCGTAGATTGCGCCGATTGAAGTGCCGTGCGCTTCGAGTCCGACGGCGTCAATGCAGGAGTCTGGGCCGATGCCGCCCGTGAGCGCCGCGAGTTGGTCATAGACGTCCGCCTCCGTGTAGTCAATCGTTATCGCGCCGATTTCGGCTGCGAGTTTGAGTCGCTCGAAGAAGCGGTCAATCGCGATGACTCGCTCCGCGCCGAGCAGGAGCGCGCTCTTGATTGCAAACTGCCCGACGGGGCCGCAGCCCCAGACGGCGACCGTGTCGCCCGGCTGTATCTGGCAATTCTCGGCGGCCATGTAGCCCGTCGGTAAGATGTCTGAAAGGAAGAGAACCTTCTCGTCGTCAAGCCCTTCGGGAATCTTCACAGGCCCTACGTCGGCGAAGGGCACGCGCACGTACTCGGCCTGCCCGCCCGCGTAGCCGCCCATCATGTGCGAGTAGCCGAAGAGCGCCGCGCTCGAAAAGCCGTAAACCTTCTCCTGCATCCAAGCGTTCGGGTTCGAGTTGTCGCACGCCGAGAACAGACCGCGCTGGCAGAAGAAACAGTTGCCGCAAGAGATCGGAAAAGGGACGACGACGCGGTCGCCGACCCTCAAGTTCTGGACAGCCGCGCCCGTCTCGACGACTTCGCCCATGAACTCGTGGCCGAGTATGTCGCCCTTCTGCATGGTCGGAATGAAGCCGTCGAAGAGGTGCAGGTCTGAGCCGCAGATTGCGGTTCGCGTTATCTTCAAGATGCAGTCGCGCGGGTTAAGTATTTTCGGTTCGGGCACGTCCTCGACGCGCACGTCGTTCGTTCCGAACCAACATAGAGCCTTCATTTACTTCCCCCTTGAAACTGACCGGGTAAAGGGTAAGGGGCAAAGGGAAAAGGTTCAGACCGAACTGGCCTTCAACAAATCCCTTACCCTTTACCCCTTACCCTTTACCCACTTTAACGTCCCGACGCCGCGCCGCGCCCCGCCGGTTGCCCCTCGGTCGTCGAGACTTCGCCCGTCTCGATTAGCTGCTTGAAGCGGCGCAGGTCTTCGTCAATCTGCTGCTCAGGGTTTTCGCCGAACAGACGGGCGACGAACGCGCCGAGCTTGCCCGCGGGCGGGTCGTACTTCAAAACGACGCGGACTACACTGCCGCGCCCGCCAGCCGCCGGCTCGAAGTGAACAGAGCCTGCGCTCGCAACGTCCGCGCCTTCGAGCGTGCGCCAAGCGATCATCTCGTTCTCCTTCTCGTTGTAGATTTCCGCGTCCCACTCGACGCTTCTTCCCGCCGGTGCTTTCGCCGTCCAGTGCGAACGCTTCTCGTCCGTCACCGTCACCGATTCCAAGTGGTTCATAAAGCGCGGGAGGTTCTCGAAGTTGCGCCAGAACCGGTAAAGCTCCGCGGGCGAGCGGTTGATAATCACGCTCTTCTCGACCTTTATGCCGCGGCCCGCCGGGACGGAGACGTTCTCGCTGTTGCGAAGCTCCGAGTCGCCCGCGCTGCTGTAGCCCATCGCTTCGTAGAGGTTGCAGTGGCCCGTGTAGCCGCGCTGCAAGAGCGCCGCGCCGACGAGCGCGAGCGCGATTCCGCCCAAAGACCCGCGCGTCACGCCGTAGAGCGCGAGCGCGCCGCCGCCTATGGCCGACGCCCAACGCTCGGCCTGACCGACGTTGACTTTTGAAGTTGACTGCCCACTCTCAGCAATCGCGTCCGTACGCTGTCCGACGTTCATCACTGCTTCTTCGCTTGCTGCCATCTCATCTTCTCCTTATGAAAAACGTTTTTCGGACACGCCGCGCGCCGCGCGCACGTCGGCCTGTCCGAAAACTGCTCGCATAGAGCCATGTTCGGAGATATTCAAACAAACTCCGTGCCGGGTTCAACACAAACTCTACCCGGAAGAGTTCACGAAGTCAGGGCAACTGTATGCGGAAAGTTTTAAGAGACGGCGTGAGGAAATTTTCTTGAAAGAAGAAAGTCGGGGCGAGAGGATTCGAACCTCCGACCTCTCGGTCCCGAACCGAGCGCTCTACCAGGCTGAGCCACGCCCCGACAAGAAACAAACGAATTGTGGAAGCATTCTATGTGGCGCGCGCGCCAGTGTCAAACACGTGCTTCACTCGCTCTGCGCGCGTGCGTCGTTGCGCGTCTCCGCTTCATCGGCGCGCGAGTGTTTGATGTGACGCCAGACCCACCAAGCGGCGGCGAGGAGGATGACGAGGCCGATGAGGAAGTCGAAGCGGTGAAACCAAGACTTGAGCGTTTCGTTCTTGTCCCACTGCTCGCCGAGGAGTTGGCCGACGTATGCGAGGCCGATGCACCAAGGGAGCGAGCCGAGGAAAGTGTAGATAGTGAAGCGCGTCAAGTTCATGCGCGCGACGCCTGCCGGAAAAGCGATGAATGTTCGGACGACGGGAAGCAGCCGGCTCGCGAAGACGATTATCTCGCCGTAGCGCGCGAACCAACGGTCTGCGAGGTCGAGGTCGTGTCGGGAGACGAGGACGTAACGTCCGTACTTTTCTATCAAGGGGCGACCGCCGCGCGAGCCTACCCAGTAGGCGACCCAAGAGCCGACGACGCAGCCGACCGCGCCCGCAAGTCCCACGGCCCAGAGGTTGAAGCGGCCCGTGTAAACCAGATAGCCCGAAAACGGCATGATGATCTCCGACGGCAGAGGGATGCACGCAGACTCAATCGCCATCAAAAGCGCGACGCCCGTGTATCCCAACGTCGAGATCGTCCCGACGATGAAGACGGAAAGAATTTCGATAATCTTTGCGACCAATCAAACACTCCTAGAAGCAGAGGCTAGGGGCTAGAGACTAGAGGCTAGTTAAAGAGGGTAAGTCTTAACTAGCCTCTAGTCTCTAGTCTCTAGCCTCTATGTTTCGTTCGTCCAACCGTAGCGGCCTATGAGCGGGACGAAGGCGCAGGGGCCGTGGTCTTCATGTTGGAAGCCTTCGTCGGTTCTGATTACGCGGACGAGATTCTGCGAGCCGCGCGAAGGGCCTACGGGGATGACGAGTCGTCCGCCGACTTTAAGTTGCGCGAGCAAAGGTTCGGGGACTTCAGGGCCGCCCGCCGCGACGAGTATGCCGTCGTATGGCGCGTGCGCGCTCCAGCCGAGCGTGCCGTCGAAGCACTTCACGGTTGCGTTGTAGATTCCGAGTTGGCGTATGCGCGCCTGCGCCTCGCGCGCGAGTTCCCCGATGCGCTCGATTGCATAGACTTGGCCCGCGACGCGCGCCAGAACAGCCGTCTGATAGCCCGAACCCGCGCCGATTTCGAGCACGCGACTCTGCTTGTCGGCTTCGAGCAACTCGGTCATGCGCGCGACGATGTAGGGCTGCGAGATTGTCTGGTTGGCGGCGATGGGAAGCGCGTGGTCTCCGTATGCGCGGCCTTGAAGCGCTTCGGGGACGAAGAGATGACGCGGCACTTCCGACATCGCGTCGAGCGTGCGAGGATCGCTGATGCGGTAATGTCCGCGCAGGCGCTCGACCATGCGCTGGCGTGGGATGCGGAAACCCGAAGACTGTGTGGCTGACCAGTTTGAAGACAATGAACTCAAAAACTCTCTTCCCTAACCTCACGCTTTGATCTCTTCGCCGCGAATGTAGTTCCAGCCGGCGATTGCGTCGAGCGCGTTGTGGTTCGTCATGTCGCTTCGGAGCGGCGTCACGGAGATGCAGCGCGCCTCGACGGCTGAGTAGTCAGTTCCGTCTTCCGTGTCGGAGCCGAAATACTCTTCGCCGATCCAGTAGTAAGCCTTGCCGCGCGGGTCTATGTGCTCGGTGATAATGGGGCGCGCCTTCTTGATGCCCTGACGCGTGACGCGAACGCCCTTTATCTCGCCCGGCGGGACGTTGACGTTTAGAAGCGTCCCTTCGGGCAACCCTTCCGACAAGACTTTGCGCACGGCGACCACGGCGAAGCGCGCGGCTTCGGTGAAGTCGAACTGCTCGCGCGCGACGAGGCTGAAGGCCAGACCGGGGACGCCTAAGATTGTCGCTTCGAGCGCGCCCGCGACCGTGCCTGAGTAGGTCGCGTCGTCGCCGAGGTTGCCGCCGTGATTGATGCCGGAGCAGCAGATGTCGGGCAACTCACGCGCGCCGAGTATCTGGTTGAGCGCGAGCGTGACGCAGTCGGTCGGCGTGCCGTCAACAGTCCAGTGGCGCTCGTCAATCTGGCGTATGCGAAGCGGGCGCGACAAGGTGAGACTGTGCGACGCGCCGCTCATCTCGGCGGCGGGCGCGACGACGTAGCAGTCGCCAACCTCGCGCAAAGCTTCTTCGAGTTTGGTGAGGCCGTCTGAATGTATGCCGTCGTCGTTTGTAAGAAGAATCCTAACCATATCTCGACCGAAGAGCATTACACCTTAACGCCCGAAATTATTCAAGCGAGCCGCATATGTTAGCATCAGACGCGGACTGCAACGCATGTTCGCCATGCGCGAATCAGTAAAGCACCTCATTCAGCAATTCCGTGAACGTTGTCCAATCACGGCGTCGGAAGTCGCGCTTGCTGCTCGCCTTCTTCCAACCAAATGAGCCGTGGCCGATCTCTATCTCACCAAGTTTCTTCCCTTCGGCAAAAACTTCCAGCCTAATTGCGCTCCCTGCCTTTGAGAGTTCGAGTAGCTGAACATTTGCTCTGACTTCGTGCTTCTTGTCCGCAGCCATTGCCGCCTCCTTTGTGCGACGGGCGCGTACAGTACCGCGAGCGGTAGCGAGCGGGTTTTGTGGATTGCGGACTGATAATTGATGAGAGGCAGCGTGGCTCTCATCAATCATCATTCCCCGAACGGCGTACCCGCTAGCTACTGCTCGCGGTACTGCACCTCGCGCACAATCGCAATTTACTCTGGCGTTGATTATTAACGATCTGATTATCCCTCTCCCTATGCGCAAAGGAAAAGTCCCGCGGACGACCGTGCGCCCGCGGGACTTGTCAGTTGAGTCAATCCGTCGAGACTTAGGCGTTGGCCGTCTCGGTGTTCTTCGTGCGCGAGAGGCCCTTGATTTGGACGGGCGTGTTCTTCTCAACGTCCGCGCCGAGCTTCTTCTTCAAGACCATCTCCTGATAGAGCTTGCGCATCATCGCGGCCTCTTCGTGCGCCGTCTTCGGCCCTTCCATCGTCGGCTTGTTCGGGCGCTGCAAGTCAACTTCGTTCAGCGCGAGGCTCACGGGCGCTTCGTAGTTGAGGCCGACTTCCTTGCCCTTGGCAAAGATTTCGTGGCGACCGTGCTCCTTGTACCATTGCGCGACCGTCGCGTTCTGGTGCATCTGCTCGATGATGTTGCGCCAGCCGATGCCCGTGTTGTAGGCGCAGAAACTAATCTCGCCTTCCTGCGTGCCGTAGGGGATGATGCACATCTCGGTGCGTCGGAAGTCGTAGTTGAAGAGGTCTTGGAACCACATCCCGGCGATGAAGAGGAAGTTCCAACGGTCTGCGCGGCGCTCTTTGATGTCTCGCTCCGAGCGCTTGCCGTCAACGCGTCCGTACGAGCGGCCCGTCAAGCCGAACGACTTGTCGAACTTCTTGAACAGTTCATACAGAGAGAACTGCGAAGGCGCTTTGTACGGGTTGTAGTGCTTCAGAAGCGCCAATCCCATCATCACGTTCGACGCCCACTTGCCGCGGCCCGCGTCCGTGATGCGCTGCATGTCACGGACGAGTCCGGGAATGTTCAGGAACTCTGGGACGGGAGACATCTCCTTCGTCTCCTTGTCAATCATGACGGCTGTACCGACGCCGCAGTTTGGGTGGCAGCCGCAGGAGACCTGACCCCACTCTGCGTCCGGCCCGTGCGCGAGGTCTGCGAAGTCGGCGAACGCGCCCATCAGAGAGAGTGGAAACCAATCGCGCGTCGGCTCCGTGATGCCGACCTGATTTTTAACGTCCTGCGCCAAGTGCGACAAGGTGTAGCGCTGCTGCATACGTCGCTCGTCCGTAATCTCTTCGTCGCGGCCCGTGAAAGAGACGGGCTGGAACGAGAGGAAGGCGATCTTCTTCGGGTTGTCGAGCGCGAAGCGGATGACCGAGCCGACCTGATCGTTGTTGATGCCGTTGACGAGCGTGATGACGAGAACGATCTCGACGCCCGCTTCGTGAAGGTTGTCAATCGCGCGCAGCTTCACGTCGAAGAGGTTGCCGACCTGCCGGTGCGAGTTGGCGTCGTTGCCGATGCCGTCAAACTGCAAGTAAGCGTAGCGCAAGCCCGCCGCAGCCGACTCGCGGCAGAACTCCTTCGACTTGGCAAACTCGATGCCGTTCGTAGCGCACTGCACGGAGTTGTAGCCGACCTTGCGCGCGTAGCGGACTGACTCGATGAAGTGCGGCGAGATGGTCGGCTCGCCGCCCGAAAACTGAACCGACATCTGGCGTCGCGGCTTGATTGAAATCGCCTTGTCGAGAATGTCCTTTACTTCGTCGAACGAAAGTTCGTGGACGAAACCGACCTGATTGGCGTCCATGAAGCAAGGGTCGCACATCATGTTGCAGCGGTTCGTGAGGTCAATCGTCAGAACCGAGCCGCGACCGAACTTGATAGAGCTTGAGCCGTGCTCATGTAGCCCCTTGTCGTTGTGCGCCTGAATGTCGCGGCCCGGGAACATCGCCTCGATGTGCTTAAGGAACTTCGAGTCAATCGCCATGATGTCCTCGAAGTGTCCATGGATCGGGCAATCCTTGACCATCCAGATTTGGCCGTCGCGCTCGATGATCTGCGCCTTGATTTCGCCGACCTTCTCGTTGACGAGAACGGACGGGTCAATCGTCGGCGCGGAAAGTATCTTGGCGCGCGCTTCGATGACGCACTTGGGGCAAAGGGAGTCGGTCGTGCGCGGGAAGCCGAGCGGGGGCTTCGACTTCTGCCAAGACTTCAAAATCGGCTTGTCAGACCACTTCGGCGTGAAAGGCTTGCCGGGGCGGAACTGGTTGAAGAACTGAATCGCATTGAATAGGCCGCCCGCGGTGAGGGCCAAGCCTTTCTCGGCGTGTTTGATCGGTTTCATCTTTATTCCCTTCAATAGTTTATCGGGTTTTCGTTTATTCCACTCCCGGCGTAAAAATCGCCGGGCCGAACCGTTCGAGACGCGCGCATCTCGAAACTTTCTCAACTTGACTCTGACGCGCCGGGGGTTATTTCTGAGGTCTATCTCTGACCAGAAAACAGGTCGGCGACTTCACAAGTGCAACGCCCATGCCACCCGCGCCGCAGGCAGTTAAACTGAGACGCGCAAAGGTTTATACGGAATCTCGCCGCTCCGGTTTTTGACGAAGGCGGACGACTTTTGTGTCAATTCTGTCCGCCAAGCCCTATCCCCTCAGGGACGTGGCAGTATGACACGCCGTCGCGCATTCCGGCAAGCGAAGGAGACGGTATTGACTCGAGGCGCTGTAAAAATCTCAGGATTTCGGCGGGTTTGTACCGACGCTCTGCTTATTTGCGTTTCTCGTCTGCGTTTGGCTCGTCTGCGCTGACGTTCGTCTCATTCGCACGGCTGACCGGCTCGTTTGCAGTGACGATTCGCATCACTTCGTCGAACAGAAAGCCGTTTGTGGCGACGGCGTCGCCGGAGTGAATCGTTCGACGGCCTTTCCAGTCGGTGAAAGTGCCTCCGGCCTCTTCGATTACGGGCAGGAGCGCGGCGCAGTCCCAGACGTTCATCGCGGGGTCGAGCATCACGTCTGCGCGCCCGGTTGCGACGAGCACGTATCCGTAGCAGTCGCCCCAAGTGCGGCGCATGGAGGCGCGACGCTGAAGTTCCTCAGCCGCCGCGCCGTGGCCGTGGCGCGCGCACGAACCGAAGTCCGTCGAAAGCAGCAGCGCGTCTTCGAGCGCGCGGGTCTTCGAGACGCGCGCACGCTCGCCGTTCCAGAAGCAACCAAGCCCGCGCGCGGCATAGACCATCTCGCCGAGCGCCGCAATGTTTATGACGCCGACCACAGGCTCGCCTTCTTCTTCGACGCCGAGGAGCACGCCGTAGAACGGGACGCCGTGGACGAACGAGTACGTCCCGTCAATCGGGTCAATAATCCAACGCCGACTTGAAGCCCCAACGCTCGCGCCGCCCTCTTCGCCGATGATCGAGTCGGCGGGGAAACGCCCGGCGATTCTGCTCCGCAGAAAATTTTCCGCCTCCACGTCGGCCTGTGTGACGAAATTGTCTTTGCCCTTCAGACGCGTCTCAAACTTTTTGCGGAAGTAGCCGAGCGTTATCTCGCCCGCCTCTCGCGCGATGCTCACGCTGAAGTCTAGTAACTCTTGCAGTTCAACTTCGCTCATTAACTATGGATGTTGAGGGCGAGCGGCATTGTGAGTCAAGGCATTGGACTGTCGCGCATCGCGGCGACGTGCGTCAACCAACGCTGCTGGGAGTTGATTTAAGAGCGGGGCGCGTAGTAGCCGACGCGCGTCGTGACGTTGAGCGTGCGGCCCTGCACTTCGACGCGGACGCGTCGGAAACGACCGTCGCGCGCGGCGTTCGTGGGCGTGTAGTAGAGCGCGTACTGGTGTCGAAGCTCGTCGGCTATCTCGGCATAGACGCGGTCGAGCGCGTCGAAGCTTTGCGGCTTGTAGAGTCGCCCGCCCGTAGCAAGGGTGAGTTGTTCGAGGTTGCGCTCGCTCGCGTCGAGCACGCGTAAAGATTCGCGCAGGTCTTCGATTCGGAGACCGTTGAAGCGCACGGAGGAATCGGGGCCGTTGAGAAGTCCGTCGAGTTCCGACTGCTTGCGCGCGCGTTCGATTTCGGTGTTCGAGATGACATAGACGCTGGCCTGCGCTTCGAGGAGCGCGCGCAGCGCGGCTTCGGCGTTCGCCGCGCCGCGACCGCTGTCAATGCCGTCGCTGAGGACTACGACGGCGTGGCGTCGCTGGTCTTTGCGAAACTGCTCGCGCGCGGAAAGCATGAGCGCGTCGTTGAAACGCGTGAAGACGCCCGTCGTCAAACGTCCGAGAGCGCGACGGAGTTGAAGCCGGTTCTTCGACCAGTCGAGAAGAAGCTCCACGCGGTCGTCGAACTTGACGAGACTGAAGCGGTCGTCCGCGTCGAGCCTTCCCGAAAAATCTCCGACGGCGCGACGGAAGTCGTCGAAGCTTTCCGCGACGGACGACGACGCGTCAACGAGCAGCGCAACGTCAACCGGCGACTGACGGAGCGCGAGTTCGCTCAAAGGCTGCTCGCGCCCGTCCTCGAAGACGCGGAAGTCTTTACGCGTGAGGTCTGTGACGAGTTGGCCCGAAGCGTCGCGTACGGTCACGGGCAGGAGCACTTCGGAAGAACTGATCTTGACTACTTCGTCGTCGTCAACCGTCTCCGCGTCCTGCGCGCGCGAAGTCACGTCGGCCTTCGGCGTCGCTATGGCTTTGCGCGGGCGCGTGTGTTCCTGAGTCAATGCGGAAGGAATGAAGGATGCAAGCGCGAGAAGGCAGATGAAGAGAAGCGCGAACGCGCGCACTGTTCTTCGATAGCATTTTTTTAATGTGAGATGAGTTAACCACAGAGGCACAGAGGACGCAGAGGTTGCACAGAGACTTTCAATTCTCTGTGTCATCTCAGCGTCCTCTGTGCCTCTGTGGTTAATCTTCCTTGACATTCACGCGCCCGGCGTTGTTACGAAACCCGAAAACCTCGTCCGTCCCGCGCTCGCTTCACCTCTCAGGACGCGCGGGCTGATTGGCGTCCTCGCCCATCGCCGCGCGCATCGCCGCGATAACAGGTTCGCTCACGCGACGCTTGCGAAGCTCCGCGAGTTTCGCAGACGACAAATCGAACTCGACGGGCGACTGCTCGATGCGTCGTATGATCGTGCCTTCGGAAAATCCCGCCTCGACCAACTCGACCACCGAGTCGTTCGTCAAAGTCGGCGTGCGCTCCATCTTCGACTGCGACGCGCCGCCCGCCTCCGCCGGAGGACGAATGATGCGAACAGTCGCGCTCCCCGTCGTCTGCGTGTCGTTGTCAACGCCTCCGTTGCTGCCGCGCGAGCGCGTGCGCCCGTGCGAGCCGCCCGACGAGCCGAAGATGTCAACTCCGCCCGGCTGATTGCCCGCGCTCCCCGACTGACCCTTCATGCCGCCGTCTCCGAAGAAGCCCGCGTCGTCGTCCAAGTCCTCGCTTGCGAACTCGAATGCCTCGGCGCGCGCGATCATCGCGAGGATGACGCGCTCGCTCACGCCGTTTTTCTTCAACTCGATGAGGCGTTCGGGCGCGAGGTCGAAGCTCACGGGGCGCGCACGTATGATTGCGATTACGGTCTTCTCGCGGAAGCCCGCGCGCACGAGTTTGACGACCGACGCGTTCGTCAAAGGCGACTCCGCGCTCGCGGAAGGCGTCTGTGCCGAATTATTTGAAGACGACTGTGCGTCGCGCGCGCGCGCCTGCGACGCCGCGAGCGTAAACACGACGAACGCCGCCGCGATTCTCAACAAAACGAATCTCATCTCCTCACGCACCTCAGTCTGTAAACAAGCGCGAATGGCGCGAACATTCCAAAAGAAATGATGAATGCGGAATGATGAGTGATGAATGATGAAGGCAACGCTGTCTTTAATTCATCATTCCGCATTCCGCATTCATCACTTCCCTCAAACGCCCTTCTCGTAGCGCGACGCGATGCGGCGCACGTAGTTGCGCGTCTCGCGGAAGGGGGGCACGCGGTTTCCGTAGCGCGTGACGTTGCCCTCGCCAGCGTTGTAGCCCGCGAGCACGAGGTCAACGCGCCCGTTGAAACGCTTGAGCAGTTCCTTTAGATAACGTGTGCCCGCCGAGACGTTCTGCGCGGGGTCGTGCGGGTTGCGCACGCCGAAGCGCGCCGCCGTGCCCGGCATCAACTGCATCAATCCGCGCGCGCCCATCGGACTCACGGCGCGCGAGTTGAAATGCGACTCGTGCTCCATCACGCAGAAGACCAAGTAGGGGTCAACGCCGTAGCGCGTGCCGTTCTGCTTAATGATTGAGTCGAGACGCACGCTCCCCGTAGTCCAACGCCATTCGCGCCGCTTGCCCTTCGCGCCGTCGCCGCCCGCGCCTTCGGGCGCGATGCGTTCGCGCTCGATTCGTTCGATGCGCGCACGCTCGATGAACGTGGAGATGTTGCCGCGCTTGTACCAGACGCCGTCAGCCGACTCGTTCGCCTCGTCAACCTCCATGCGCGCCCCGCCGACGAGGTAAATCAAAACGGTCTGAACTTCTTCGACCTTCGTCGCGTCGTCGCCGACTTTCGCGGCGTCGTCAACTGAGTCTTTATCAGTCGCGGCCTTGACGACCGCCGTCGCGTCCGACTCGTTCGCCTTCGCGCCGCCGCGCGTCTTCGCGCCCGACGACTTCTTCGCCTCAGTGTCGGACGACTTCGACGCTTCGCCCGACAACTTCAAGACCTCGCGCACGCGCGAACGCTCGACCCAGTAAGTCACGCCGTCGCGCTTGTACCAAACGCCCTGCGAGTCTGTCCAAGCCTCGTCAACCTCCATCAACGTCCCGTCCGCGAGCCGCAACTGATCGGCGAGCGCCGCCGTCGAGAACGAAAGGAGGATGAGAAGCAGAACCACAATGCGGAATGCGAAATGCGAAATGCGGAATGACAATCGCGGCGCGATGTGTGAATCACGAGCGTGACACTGATGAGAGCCACGCTTGCCTTCATCATTCATCATTCCGCATTCCGCATTCATCACTCGACTAGATTTGCAGCGGGTTCGCATCGCGCAAGTCCCCCGTGGTCTTTCTCTGTAGTTCGCCCGTCGTGAAGCCGTGCGACGTGCCGAAGTAGTTGCGCCAAGCCGCGTCGATCAAACGCGTGTTGACTTCGGGCGCGCGAGCCTCGAAAAGACAGATGTCGGTCATTCGGTCGAGCAGGTCGCGCGGCTCGCACGCCTTCATCTGCCGGTGTTCGAGCATGTAGTTGTTGAGCAGGTGGTCGAGACACGACTGCTCGACGCGAAGGCCGCGCGTGTAGGCCGCGCGTTTGAAAATCTCGACGTAGGCCGCCGGCGTCGGCGGCTCTACTCGCGCGCGATAGCCCATCCGGCGCAAGAAGGCTTCGTCAACCAAGTCTTTCTCGTTGAGGTTCGTGGAGAAGACGACCAACTGCTCGAAAGGCACTTCGATCTTCTTGCCCGTGTGGAGCGTCAGGTAGTCAACGCGTTTTTCCAACGGCACAATCCAACGGTTGAGCAAGTCGGTCGGCTCTACGCGCTGGCGTCCGAAGTCGTCAACGACGAGCGTCCCGCCGTTCGATTTCATCTGAAACGGCGCTTCGTAAAAACGCGCGGCGTTGCTCCACTGAAGGTCTGCGTCGTCCAAAGTCAGTTCGCCGCCGACGACGACGAGCGGGCGTTCAATCAAAATCCAGCGTCGGTCGTAGTCGCTCGGCACGGCTTCGGCGAGCGCGGGCCGGTGGTTGTGCGTGTCGAAGACGCGGATAATCTGCCCGTCAATCTCGACGGCGTAAGGAATCCAGATGTTGCCGGGAAGTCCCGCGTTGATTCGTTCGGCGACCGCCGTCTTACCCGTGCCCGGCGGGCCTGTGATGAAGAGCGAGCGGCGCGAGTTGATTACGCAGCCCAAGGTTTGGAGAAGCGATTCGGGAAGCACGAGGTCGCGGAAGGCCGCGCGCACAGTCTCGATTGACGCGGCGCGCGCAGGGATTGCTTGGAGGCGCATCATGTGCGCGTAGTCGCGCAAAGAGACGGGCGCGGGGCCGACGTAGCCGCAAAGTTCGCGCACGCGCGCCGTGCGTCCCCAGCCGCGCTCCAACATCGCGTAGCGCGTAGCGCCGACGGCCATCTGCCCTTTGACTTCAATCATCTTCTCGCGCGTCAGGTGAATCAACATCTCCTCGACGAGCGCGCGCGGCAGTTTCAACTCTTCCGAGATGCTTTGCGTGGTCGGCTCAGGCATCTGCGCGACGTGCTTCAAGGCGAGGTCGCACAAGAAGGCCGCGGACACGTCGGCCTCGCGCATCTCTTCAAGTGCGGGCGGCCCCATCGTTTCAATCTCGACGCGCGTTAGAATCGCTGTGTGAGTCATTTCAAACTCCGTTTGAAGAAAATGATGAGTGATGAATGATGAGTGATGAATGATGAGAGCGATGCTGTTTTAATTCATCATTCCGCATTCATCATTCATCATTATTTATCGTTCGCCCGCTGCCGCGAGAGTCTGATGCGCGTCGGCGGCGTTCAAAGCCTCGCGCGCCGCTTGCGCCTTCTCCTTGCGGCCCGTGCCTTCGTAAAGCTCGGCGAGTTGGCGCAGGACGTTCTGGGAGTCGGGCTGTATGCGGCGCGCGGCTTCGAGGTGCTCGATGGCCTTGTCGTCGCGCCCGACGCGTATGAGGAGCGCGGCGACGTTTGTGTGGCCCGTGAACTCGCCGCCCGCGCGAGCGAAGTTTCTATAAGCGTCGTCGTACTTTCCGAGACGAACTTGCGCGAGCGCGAGGTTGTTGAGTATGCGCGCGTCACCGGGCGCGAGACGCGCGGCGCGCTTGAGCTTGTCAACGGCGGCGCGGTAGTTGCCCGCGATGTAGAGCGAGTAGCCGAGGTTGTTGAGCGCGTCTGGGTCGCTGTCGTTCACGTCAACCGCGCGCTCGTAACTCTCTTTCGCGCGGTCGTGCAGGCCCTTTCGGTCGTATGCGACGGCGAGTAGGTTGTGAGCCTGTGCGAGACGCGGGTCGAGCGAGACGGCGCGCGACAACTCGGCGATGGCTTCGTTCAACTGACCCTCTTCGAGGAGCGCGCGGCCACGGGCGAGACAGCCTTGAGCGCTCGTGTCGCCGTCGTCTTTGCGCGCGCGCGCGTTCGTCTTGTCTTCGACGCGGACGACGCCGACGCTCTCGAAGCGTTCGGCGTCCTTCTCACTGAGGCGCGCGACCTTCGAGTCGTCGTCGCCGCCGCCGCCTTTGCCGAATAATTTCCCGACGGCTTTGAAGGGAGCTTTGAATATACGGAAGAAGCCGCCGCCCTTCTTCTTCGCTCCGGCCTCCGCGCCCGAAGCGGCGACGACGTTCGTAGAAGTGTCGCCGTCGCGCTCGTCGCCTTGCACGCTCCAGATGGCCCCGACGCTGACGGCGAGGAGAAGCAATGCGAGGAAGATTCCAACCCTTCGGATTCCGAGTTTGCGCGTTGACATGACTTTAGCTCCTTACATGTTTGCGAACGTGTCGGTGAGGTTGATGAACGCGGGGCCTAAGAGCGCGATGAAGAGAGTCGGGAAGAGGAAGCACGCGAGCGGGAAGAGTAACTTCACGGCGGCCTTCTGCGCGGCCTGTTCGGCGCGCTGGCGTCGCTTCGTGCGAAGGCTGTCGGCATAGACGCGGACTGCGCGCGCGATTGACGTGCCGAACTTGTCGGCCTGAATCAACATCGCGCACAGACTTCGCAAGTCTTCGACGCCGGTTCGTTCCGCCAAGTTTCGCAGCGCTTCGGCGCGGTCGCGCCCGACGCGAATCTCCATGTTCGTCAGCGCAAACTCGTCGCTGATGTCGCGGTGAACTTCTTGGAGTTCTTCGCCGACGCGTATGAGCGCGGCGTTCAGGCCCAAGCCCGCTTCGATTGAGACGACGAGGAGGTCGAGCGCGTCGGCGAGTCCCCACTGAAGTCGCTGCTGGCGGCTTCGGATCATTCGGTTGAGGACGTAGCGCGGGAGGAAGAAGCCCGCGACGAAGGCCGTGAGAATCCAGATGGCCGCGCTCGAAAGGGGGCGGCCCGTGAGCGCGCAGACGAGCGCGACCGTGCCGGGGAAGAAGACGAGCGACATCAGTTGCAGCGCACGATAGATGGCGGGCGCGTTCGGCGAACGGTAGCCCGCGTGCATCAACTGCTTCTGAAGTTTCTTCGCCTCGGCGGCTGAAGGCGGCGCGAGCCGGCTCAAAGGCGTCGCAACCTTTTCCGCCAGCGAAGCGACCGACGACTCTTCGATGACGAGCGTAGGAACGTTTGCGGTCGCGCCCGCGCCGCCGTCGCTCATTCGCTTCAGGCGCTCCGTGGCGGCGGACGGCGGACGAAACATCAGCCAGTAGACGGCCAACACGCCGAGCATGATGCAGACGAAAGTGGAGATGGTGATGACGAGAATCATGGCTTTGAAAGGTATCGGGTGTCAGGTGTCAGGTGTCGGGGTTTTTTGTTTTACTGACACCCGACACCTGACACCCGACCCCCCTTGTCAAATCTTTATCCTCAGAATCTTACGAATCACGAGCATGCCCGTTATCTGTAGGACGACCGCCACGGCCATGAGACGGTGGCCGCGCGGGTCGTTCCAGAGGACGGCCATGTAGTCGGGGTTCATAACCGTTACGGCGAGCGCGATGAAAATGGGGAGGCCGCAGAGAATCCACGCCGACATGCGCGAACTCGTCGTCAGAGTCTTCAAGTCTTCGAGAATGCGGAAGCGCTCGCGGATTGTGTAGGCGACTTTCTCAAGAACTTCGGCGAGGTTGCCGCCCGTCTCGCGCTGGATGAGGATGGCCGTGATGCAGATGCGAAGGTCTAACAAGGGAATGCGCTCGCTCAAGTTTTCGAGCGCGAGTTTGAGCGAGAGGCCGAGGTTTTGTTCCTCGTAGGTCTTTCGGAACTCCGTGGCGATGGGTTCGGGCATCTCGGTCGAGACCATGTGGAGCGACTCGGCGAAGGCGTGGCCCGCTTGGAGCGCGCGGCTCATCAAATCGAGCGCGTCTGGAAGGAGACTGAGGAACTCGCGCAGTCGCCGGTGACGCTTCCAGAAGACGTGTATGAAAGGGATGAACGCGGTGGCGAGTCCGGCGACGACGGCGAGCAGCCAGCCCGGCACGAGCACGGAGACGGCGAGCGCGCCGAGGATGCCGGCCATCGCGGAGAACATCATCAGACGCGTGACCGTGATGTGGAGGTCGGCTTGGTCTATGACGCGCTTGAGCCGCGTGGCAAACTGTAGTTGCAGCATCGCGCGGTTGATGAAAGGAATCTCGCTCATCAACTCTTCGCGCGCGAGGCGAATCTCGGAGTCCGCGCTGTGGTTTGTGTGCAAGAGGGCTTCGGCGAGACGCTGTTGGAGGCGCGCGCGTCGCTTCTCGGAGCCGTGCGTCGCCAGAAGGTACGCGCCGAGCACGAGGAACAGGCAGAAGATGAAGACGAAGAAAGGAAGCATTGTTTTAAAAGTCTGGAGTCTGGAGTCTGGAGTCTGGAGTCTGGAGTCTGGAGTCAAAACAAGACTCCGGTTTTGACTCCAGACTTCAGACTTCAGACTCCAGACTAGTTTTCGAAGAAAACCCTCGGCAGTTGCATGCCGTACTGCTTGAGTCGTTCGGCGAAGCGCGGGCGCACGCCCGTGGGCCGGAACTGGCCGACGACTTTGCCCTCCTTGTCAACGCCGCGGCGCTCAAACTGGAAAATCTCCTGCATCGTGATGATGTCGCCTTCCATGCCCGTGATTTCGGAGATGGAGGTGACGCGGCGCGTGCCGTCTGAGAGCCGGGCGACCTGTATGACGATGTTGATGGCGGCGGCTATCTGCGCGCGCATGGCCTTCTCGGAAAGACGCATGCCCGTCATCTGAATCATCGTCTCGATTCTTGAAAGAGCATCGCGCGGCGTGTTGGCGTGGATGGTCGTCAAACTGCCGTCGTGGCCCGTGTTCATCGCTTGGAGCATGTCTATGGCCTCGCCGCCGCGAACCTCGCCGATGACGATCCGGTCGGGGCGCATTCGGAGTGCGTTGCGAACAAGGTCGCGCTGCGTCACTTCGCCCTTGCCCTCGATGTTGGGCGGACGTGTTTCGAGACGGACGGTGTGAGGCTGTTGAAGTTGAAGCTCGGCGGAGTCTTCAATCGTGACGATGCGCTGGTCTTCGGGGATGTAGGCCGAAAGTGCGTTTAAGAGCGTCGTTTTGCCCGCGCCCGTGCCGCCGGAGATGAGAACGTTCAGGCGCGCGTGGACGCACATCTGAAACATCTCGGCGATGTCGCGCGTGAGCGCGCCCTTCTCGATGAGCGTGTCCATCTTGAGAGGGTCTGAGCCGAAGCGACGGATTGACATAACGGGGCCGTCCAAGGCGAGCGGCGGGATGATTGCGTTGACGCGCGAGCCGTCTTTGAGGCGCGCGTCAACCATCGGGGACGACTCGTCAATGCGCCGGCCAACCGAAGAGACTATTCGCTCGATAACGCGCATGAGGTGCTCGTTGTCTTTGAAGGTGACTTCGGAGCGTTCGAGCTTGCCGTGACGCTCGACGTAGATGTTGTGGGGCGAGTTGACGAGTATATCGCAGACGGTCTGGTCGGCGAGGAGCGGTTCGAGCGGGCCGAGGCCGAAAAGCTCGTGGCGGACTTCCTCTACGAGTCGCTCGCGCTCGACCGTTGAGAGCGGCGTGCTCTCGACGTGGAGGAGTTCTTCGGCGATGCGCGCGACCTCGTTGTGAAGCTGTTCGGGTTCGAGTTGGCCGAGCTTGGTCAAGTCCATTCGGTTGATGATGGCGCGGTGAAGGCGCGACTTCATCTCTTGAAAGACCTGCTGTCGGTTGACCACAGGCTCGTCGCCGTTCGCGGCGGCGTTGCGCGACGTGCTCGCGCCGAACGACGGCGGCACGGTGTCTCTGACTAAACGTTCGCGGAGTGACATGGTTTTTAGCTCTTAGCTGTTAGCTGTTGGCTGTTAGCTTTTAGTTCTTAGCTGATTGCCGACTGCTGACTGTTGACTGCTTTCTTGTCGAGCATCGCAGGCGCGGAAGATTTCGCCTGACGACGGAAGAGTCCTGAAAGGAGGCCGCGACGCGTTTGTTCGTCGGACGCAGTCGTCGTGATGTTTGCGTCGCCGTTGCCGGCGATGCTCGCGGCGATCTGTCGAAGCTCGGCGGCGATGCGCGACTGCGGGTCGGATTCGACGAGCGGCTGTCCGAGGTTTATAGAGTTGACGACGGCGCGGTAGTCGCTCGTGATGAATCCCGTGACGCGCTCGCCAAGGTAGCGTTCGACCTGACGCAAGTCTAAGTCAATCTGTTTCGACCAACGGTTGACGACGATGCGAACCTTGTGGCGCGGGTATCCTAAACGGTCGAAGATTGCGAGCGTGCGCTGCGCGCTGCGTATGGCGGGAATGTCGAGCGTCAAGACCATGAGGATTTCGTCCACTTGGTCGAGCGCGGCGAGCGTGATGGGGTCGAAGGTGTGCTGCGGGTCAATGACGACGTAGTCGTAACGCTCGCGCAGGGTTTGTATGACCGAGAAGACGTGTTCGGCTTCGATGTCGTCGGCGGCTTCGGCGTCGCGCGGCGCGGCGAGAAGACTCAGGTTCGCGGAGTGCGGCGCGAGATAGCTGCGGAGCATCGCGTCGTCAACGCGCTCGCGGTTTTCGACGAAGTCGGCGATGGAATATTTCGGGTCGAGGCCGAGGTAGAGCGTGAGGTCGCCAGCTTGAAGGTTGAGGTCAACGAGGATGGTCGGCGCGTTTATCGTCGCCGCGAGGTTCGTGGCGACGAACGACGTTCCGCAGCCGCCCTTGCTGGAAAAGACCGCGACGGCGCGTCCGCGCTTCTTCTGCGCTTCGGGCTGGACGTGCGAAAACTCGGCGGTGCGCGCGAGCACGGTCTTGAGTTCGTCGGCGCTGACGGGAAGGCGCAGGAAGTCGCGCGCGCCCGCGCGCAACGCGCGAAGGATTAGGTCGGGCGAGGCGTCCGCGGAGGCGCAGATTATCGCGGTCGAGGGACTCGCGGCTGAGACGCGGCGGACGAACTTCAAGGTCTGCTCAGGCTCGGAGCCGACGGCGACGAGGCAAGCGTCGGGGCGCAGGCGTTCGATTTCGGGGAAGAGTTGTTCGGGGTCGTCGCCGGCGGCGAGAAGGTTCGTGCCGTCGGTGGCCGAGAGCGCGCGGCGCAGTTCGCGCAGCGAGTCGAAGCCGCTGCTCAAGATTACGAAGGTGAGTTGTTTGCTCATCGTCAATCCTTAAAAAAGGGTCGCGTACAGATTCGCGCGCGCGTTCGCGCTAGATGTTTGGGGGAACGTAGCCCGCGTTCTCGCCCGTCAGTGTCGTTCGGTAGGCGGGCATACGTATGGTCGTGCCGAGCAAGGGGACGACGAAACGAAAGTCGAAGTTTTGAATCGTCACGGTGACGCGTCCGGCGTTGACGCCGAGCGCGGAGTAAGCGACCTGAACGTTTGCGGTCGTCAGACCTTTGACGATGGGCTGCGCACCCGCCGAGGGCGTGGGCGTGCCGAAGACGACGACGTTCTTCGTCCGCTCAATCGAAGTCGAGGCGTTCGGGCAAGAGCCGTCCGAGGGGTTGCACTGGTTGACGGCGTAGCGCGCGCCGCGCCGGGCTGCGTCGGTGAGCGCGTTGTGCGTCCAGAGGAGCAGTCCGAACTCGATGACGCCGAAGGTCACGGTGAGGAAGATCGCAGCGCCGAGCGCGAACTCGACAAGAGCCGCCCCGCGTTCGTCTCGCCTGAATTTGTTGACGCGCAAAGTCATCTCTTCACTCACCCTGCGTAACGCCCTCCCTCACGGTCGGGCTACTGTCGCTACTGATAGACGTACTTCATCGTCATGCTCGGACTGACGTTGATTCGGAGCGACGCCCCGGCGATTCCCGTCACGCGGCCCAAGTCGAGCACGGGCTGGTATTGGTAGTTGACGACGCGCGCGGTGACGACCACGACGCCGTTGACGGTTGACTGTTGAATGTCAATGTTCGCGCACTGGAGGCCGGAAAGGACGGGCGTTCCGGCGCAGCCCGCGAGAGGGTCGCCGAAGACCGCGAGGCTCTTGGCTTCGTTGAGGCTCGCCGTGTTGAGCGGGCGCGTGATGGTGTAGCGTGCGCCCGCGCGGGCGGCCTTGGCGAGCGTCGAGTATGTGTAGAAGAAGCGTCCGAACTCGGCGACCGCCGCGAAGAGCAGGAGCATCACGGGCAACACAATCGCAAGCTCAACGAACTGCGTGCCGCGCTCGTCGCGCCAGAAGAGGCGCGGCAGGCGGGCGCGAGTTGTCGTTGAAGGCTTCAGCATCGAGAGACCTCTTTGCGCGAGCATGGAACGGGAGAGCCGAAAGATAGAGAACGAAGTAGTCAGCGATAGAGAACGGGCACGGTAAGTTCAGGACTGCCCGCGCCGCCCGCCGGGTTGTAGCCCGCCGGGCCGACGACCGTTCGCAGGCCGATGTACTCAACCTGTATGTCGCCGCCGTTGCCGCTGCCGACGCTCGTGCGTAGGAAGAACGCGCCGATGCGGAAGACCTGCACGGAATCGCGCCCGCTGTCAAACTCGCTCTTCTTGATTATCGGGATGAGGACGACGCGGCGTCCCCACTGGCCCGTGCCGCGCGAAGGCGACTGGAAGTTGCTGCCCGTCTGCCCTCCGGCCTGTTGCGTGTCGAGATATTGCTGGTAGGTGATTCCCTCTTTAACGTTCATGTCGGGCGGATATAACGACGGGTCGAGCGTGCTCGCGTAGTCGCCGAAGCGCGTGTTGATGCCCTGACGAACCGCGCCCGATGTGACGCCGGGTTTGGTCTGCACGTAGTCGCCGATGCCGACGTGCGTCTGAACGCCGTTGGCGAGGCCCACGCGGTCGTCGCTTCCGCCCGAACCGTCAATGGCGAGAATCTGGTAGTTGCCGGGCGTGACGAAGTTGCTCGGCTCGCGGCGTATGGTGTAGTTGTTGCCGGGGAGGATGTCGTCGCCGTCGTTGTCGGTGATGACGGTGACGGGGAGCACGTGCTCGAAGTAGTTCGGCGCGACCGACATTCCGGCTACGGCTTCTGCGCCGACGTTGCGCGAGTTGCCGATAACCATCGAGGCGAAGAAGACGTTGACTGCCTTCGTTGGGACTGTGACCTTCACGAAGCGAATTCGGGAAGCGGCGGCGCGCGCGCTCGTTTCGTTCATGTCGAGTCCGGCGTCGAAGTCGGAGAGGTTGACGGCGAAGCGAACGTCCGTGCGCGTGATGGTCGCGCCGTTGTTGTTGAACTCGTAGTTGTTGAGCGCGCTGACGGCGATGTCGGTCGCTTTGGTGATGCCGCCGTCGTCGGAGTTGAGCGAGGCGGCTGCGGCGAGCGCGGCTGCGTCGGCGGCGTTTTGCAACTCCGTCTTGACGACGTAGAGGTGGCTTATGTCAACGCAAAGGCCCGCCGCGAGGAGGAAGACGAGCATGCCGAGCGTGCTGACGGCTAAGACCGAGCCGCGCTCGCCGCGTCTGTCGTGAGGGGTACGATTTTGTTCAACTGTTCCACGTCCCATCTCTTTTTCCTCCCCAAATGGATTGACGGATTTTGGATTTTAGATTTTGGATTTTGGATTGATGATTGATGAGAGACACGCTGTCTCTCATCAACCTTTCGCGGGACGACTCGGCGAAGTCTTGACCGAAAACAGCATCGCCTTCGTCAGTCCAAAATCCGAAATCCAAAATCTAAAATCGTCACGGTTGCGGTTTGACGCTCGCCTGCTGCGCGGGCGCGTCGGCTTTAGTAGTCGCGCTCGTCGCGTCGGTCGAAGTCGTCTGCGTCGCGGGCGCGGCTTGCGCGGCGGGCGCGTTAGACGTCACCGCGGGCGCGCTCGTCGTCGCGTTCGTGTTCGCCGCGGGAGCGACGCTCGAAGTGCCGCCGCTAGTCACTCCGCTGCCGGTCGAAAATCCGCTCGGCCCTTGAATGCCTTCGCCCTTCGGTTCGACGCCGAGCGGCGAGCCTTTCTTGAGGCCGTCGAGGCCGCGCATCTGCGGTACGTCGTCGCGGTTGACGGGTTTGACCAACTGCGCAGTGATGACGAACATCAACTCCGTCTCCTGCTTCTGGAACGACTTCGACTTGAAGAGCGTGCCGAGCACGGGGATGTCGCCGAGCACAGGCACTTTGGCGAACGACTGAACCTCGCTGTTATCAAGCAGCCCCGCGAGCGCGAACGACTGGCCGTCGCGCAGTTCGACGCCCGTCTTGGCGCGGCGCGTTCTCAAGGCCGGAATCAGGAAGCCGTCGAACTTGACGCCGTTGGCGAAGTCAATCGTGGAGACTTCGGGTTCGAGTTCGAGGCGTATGTGGTCTTCGTCAATGATGGTCGGCTTGAAGTTCAGACGCACGCCGTATTCCTTGAACATCACGGTGACCATCGCGCGCTCGCCGTTGTTTGAAACAACGGGCACGGGAAACTCGCCGCCCGCGAGGAAGCTCGCCTGCTGGCCGTCCATCGCAATCAGGTTCGGCTCGGCCAACTCGCGCAGAGCGCCCTGCGACTTGAGCGCGTGGATGAAGGCCTGCGTGTTGACGGCGCTGTTGAAGAGGAAGAGGTTCACGGCAGAACCCGCGAAGGTCTCGAACATCGAGCCGCCGTCAACCTTCGAGAGCGACGCCGGGCCGTTCGGGTTCGTAAAGACCGACGTTCCGTTGTTGGCGGACGCGAGCGAGCCGCCGAGGTCTTTGGCGCGACTGCGGCTGACTTCGGCTACTCGCACTTGGAGTTGAACCTGCGCAACATCGTGCGCCGGCGACTGAAGCATGTTCACGGTCTTGAAGCCCGCGGCCTGCACGACCTGTTCGACCTGTTCGACAGTCTTCGCGTCCTTCACGTTGCCGGAGAGAACGACCGAGCCATTGGCTTGGCTGAGACGAATGTCGTCTTTGGGAAAGAGCGCGCGTATCTGCGCGTCAATGAGCGAGAGGTTGGTGCGCACGAACACGTCGAAGACGACGAAGCGGCTGCCCTTCTGCTCCCACGCGATGAAGTTGACCTGCCCGAACGCCTTCCCGTTGACCAAAACCTGATCGGGCGCGACCAGAACGGCCTCCGCGATTTCGGGATTCGAGACCGAGAAGCGACCGATTGCGCGGTCGAAGTTGATCACGCGCGACTGGCCGACGAGCACGTTTATAGGCGTCGGCTCCTGCGCGGCGTCTGTAAACGCGGCCTGCACGCTCGACTGTGCGAAGACGTGCGACGAGCACGCGAAGATGAGCAGGATTGCGGAGACGAGCACTGTTTGGCTGGGGATTCTCGAACGTTTCGACATGATTTCTGACTCCTCGGTAGTAGCCGTTAGCTGTTAGCTGTTGGCTTTTAGCTTTTTCTTTTAGTCCGTCAGCCGCTGTTTCTTTCAACGCTCAAACTTCGGGAGCGCGAAAGCTAACAGCTAATCGCTAACAGCTAATCGCTTCTTCACGGAAAATCTACGCTTCGCTTTCTCGCGCCCTCGAACATCTCCACGGTCGCGCGCGGCGTCGGCGCTGGCGCTGGCGCGGCGGGCTTCGGGTCTTCCTTCGGCTCGACCGACGAGCGGCGCATATAGACCGGGCGCGGCGCGGCGGCGACGGGCTTCTGCGCGGGCTGCTCGCTCTTGAGCGAGCCGGGTTCGGGCTGCGGCGCGGCGTGCTCGCCGCCGAGAAGCGTCTGCTTGTCAACTCCGCGCGTCTGCTCGTCGTCTTGGTCAACCGAGTTGCGCATCACGAGTTGAAGCTTGCCCTCGCTCGACGCAAGCGCGAGTTTTTCGGCCTGCTCCGGCGTCACTTGAAGCGTGACCGCGCGAACTGCCTGCGCATCGCGGTCGCCCTGCTTCGGCTGGTCAATGTTCTGCCCCGACGCCAAAACTTTTATGTTCTGCAAGACGATCTTCGAGATCGGCCCTTGCGAGTTCATCGTGTTGTTGCCCGCAGGCTCTATGACGACGACGACGTCAACGAGCGTCCCCGGTCGCGCGAAACCGCTGATGCCGACAACGTCGTCAACTTTCACGGTCATCGCGCGGTAGCCTTCGGGGATGACCGCCGATAGTCCTGCCGCAGCGCCTTCGGGCGCGAGCTTGAAGTCGGTGACGGGTTCGCGCGCGGCGACGTTGACCGTGGTAACGCGTCCGATGAGTTTTTCCATCGTCTCGAAAGTGCCGTCGGGCGTGGCGTCCGTGGGCATCTGCACCGTCGTCAGTTGTTCGGCGACGAGCTTCGAGCCGAGCGGAATCTCGACCTTAGCCACGACTACGCTCTGCATGTTCTTCGTCAACGCCTGCGCGTTCGACAAGTAGCGACCGACGGTGACGGCGGCCACAAGACCGAAGATTGTTGCCCCACCGAGCACGAAGAGGATTCGTTTGTTGCGCATGGCGTGTGTTCTCCAGATTGAAGGCGCGCTTGCGGTTTACGCGCGGAAAAGAAAGAGCGAGATAAGGCTGCCGAAAGTTATCGCGACGCCGTAAGGAATCGTCTTACGGCGGTCGGGCGGGACTGCTATGCGCGGCATCTTCCAACCGGGCAGCAATCCAACCAAGAGCATCAGAGTGTTGTGCAGAGTCGAGCGGACAGCGCCCGAACGCATCATCGTCACGACGCTGAGCAGTCCGCCCGTCAGGACGACGACGAAGAAGGTCTGGACGACGAGCGACGCGCCTATTACGGAGCCGACCGCAGCGAAAAGCTTCACGTCTCCCGCGCCCATCGCGCCGAAGACGTGGAGTATGAACATCAAAGTGAAGGCGAGCGCGCAGCCGCCGAGACTTGAGAGCGCGCCTTCGCTGCCGCCCGCCGCGACGTTCAGGGCGAGGCCCGTCAGGAGCGTTGCGAGCACGAACGGGTTGGGAATGCGCCGGTAGCGCACGTCGTAATAAGTGATGACGAGCGCTAACGGCAGAAGGAACGCGACCGCGATGATGATGAGTTGACCGGGCATGATTGCCTTTGAGTGAAACCGGGCTTCGCTCGCCTTCCGGAACTACTGAATCCGGCTGGCGAGATTGTTGATGACCGTGGTGATGTTCCCGCCGAGCGTCGTGAAAATGCCGACGACCGCGAGCGCTATGAGCGCGGCTGCTACGGCATACTCGGAGAGTTCAAGACCCGTCTCGTCGCGTAGGAAGCTTCTGAGCATTTCGTTCTCCTTTGGGGGGAAGCGGCGGGCGGCGTCGGCCTTCGATGTGTGCGTCGGGCCATCGAGGGCCGCCGCGCGCCCGCCTTCTCTCATGCGTCCGCGCGCGCTTACTGGATGCGGCTTGCGAGGTTGTTGATGACGGTGCGGATGTTCGTTCCGAGCGTTGTGAACACGCCGACGACTGCGAGGGCGATGAGCGCCGCGGCAACTGCGTACTCGGAAAGTTCAAGACCGGTTTCGTCACGAAGAAAGCTCTTAATCATTTTGTTTGCTCCTTTTGGGTTTGGCTGGTGGTTGTTTGTTACGCCCTGCGCGCCGAGTGCCGCGACGCGAAGGACAACTGAGAACTTTAGAGACCGTGGTGCAACAGCGAACTCGCGCGCGCGTCTTTGACCGAAGCGACGCGCGCCTTCCCGCGCTCGACCGCGACGCGTGAGTTGAGTGTGCCCGAAAGCGCGGCGACGACCGCGAGCGCGAGCAGCAGAAGGTTCTGCCGTGTGTCGGTTGCGAGTTCAAGTGCGCGCGCGCCGACGAAGACTGCGAAGGCAAAGAACGGTGCGGCCAGTGCGACGGCTGAAAGTGCGAAGAACATTTTGACGGTGATTTTTTTCATCCGGCCTCTCTCGCCTCCCGCTTCAAGATTTCCGCCGCCTGCCGAGCATCGCGTGGACGCACTTGCCTTTTACAAGGCCCGTGCCACAGCCCCGCAAGCGTTTTCGCCGCATTTTTACTGGGTTTTCGTGAGAAACGAACCGACGCCCTTGTCGCCCGCGGTTGACAACTCGCGTGCACGCGCCCACACGCTTCTTCAGCGTCGCTCTCATCAACCGCGCGCGACTGAACGACTTACACGCGTGTCGCCGCCGGTTGTCACACGCGCCCGTCGCTTTTCACCGCGACGGCGACAACAACCGACCTTGTTGTCTTAATAAGAATGACTTTTAGCATGAACAATTCACCGCCGCAGGCGCAGAGGGCGCAAAAGGAAGCGCAGAGAATTTCAATTCTGAAATTTCAAATTTGAGATTTCAGATTTGAAGTCTCTGCGCCGCCTCCGCGCCCTCTGCGTCTCTGCGGCGGTGAGTCTTTCTTTAATCCTTCACGAAGATGACGGCCTGCCCGTCCTCAAAAGCCTTTCGCCAACCCGCGTCCTCTCGCAACAGGCTCGCCAGCGGCGCGTTCGGACTGACCAGAACAGTTCGCACGCCCTCGCGTTCGAGCGGCGCGCGCCAAGCGCCCACGCCGTCGTGCGTCTTCAAAAACTCCTCTATGAACGCGTCGCCGTAAACGTCCGCGCGCCCGTCAATATAGACGCGGTAATCCGGCGTCAACCTCCAAATCATGTAACCGCCCCAACCGTACTCGTTGAACACAGGCTGCGGCAGACGCTTCGCACGCATGAACTCGACCGCCGCCACGGGAAAATTCCGCGCCTCGTCCGACTCTCGCCGCGACGCGACTTGACCGACGCGCACGGCGACGAGCGCCAACGGCAAGGCGACGAAGACGACTAGATTCAGCGTCGCCTTCATCAACAACCCCGCGCCCGTCTCTTCCGACCTCTTCAACGAGACTTCTTCCGGCCTCTTCAACCACGCGCCCCACGACTGCCGCGTCAGCCAACGCCATCCGTGCTCCGCAAGCATTGGCATCGCCGCCAACGCGTAGAAAGGCACGTTGCGACCCGAACGCAGCGCCGCGTAACCCGTCGCCGCAACCATCAAAACGCTCGACGGCCTCACCCTCTCACGCGACAAAGCCACGACCGCGAACGTCGCAAACAACAACACCGCCAACGGCAGAAACATCAACTCATGAAAGTCAGGCGAGAACCACTCGTTGATATACTTCATCATCGCGCGCGACGTAAGCGTCTCGAACGGGTAAGCGTACAGACGCACGCCGTTCGGATTAAGCGCCACCGCCGCAACACACGCCGCAAACACAAACGCCAACGGACGAACCCTTCGCCACAACGCCCTTCCGCGCTTCTCTTCCAACGTCGCGGCGCGCTTCTCGTCTAACGTCGTGCCGCGCACGTCGTCTGTTGAAACTTCGTTCGTCTCATCTGATGAAACGCCGCGCATCTCTTCCGTCAACGCTTCGCGCTTCTCTTCCGCGAGCCACGCGTCGAGCGCGACGCCCGCAATCGTCAAAGCAATCAGCGCGAGTCCGAGCGCGAAGCCCGCGTGCATGTTCACCCAGAGAATCGTGAGCGGGATGAGCCACCAGACCCTTCGCGCGTTTGCGCCGCGCGCGTAAGCTTCGAGTATCGCAAAGAAGACGCTTGCGAAGAGGAACGAGAACATCTGCGGGCGCACGCCCCACGTCGGCGACGCCGCGAGCGCGCCCAAGAGCAGCGCGAAACCCGCGACATAAACGTGCCCCGTCTTTTCAGCGCAACGCCTGTACGCGACCCACATCGCCGCCGCGATGACGAGCGCGAAGAAGACTACGAGTCCCGCGTAGCCGAATGCTTGCCGAACCGCGTACATCAAAACCTCCGACAGCCACTCGTGCGCGACCCACTCGCGCCCCGCGAACGTCGAAGAGAAGATGTCAGCGTGCGGCACGCCGCGAGTCTCGACGATGAACTTGCCCGTTCGCAGATGCCACCAGAAATCCGGGTCTGTTACGGGACGCACCGCCAACACGAACACGACCGCCATCAAAACGAAAACCAGAAGCCGGCGCACGGACAGATGCAACCCGCTCGAACGCGCCGCGATGCTTTGACGCGACGCGCTGCCTCCGAACCTCTCCGCCGCGGGCCGCAAAGGCTCCGCGACCGACCGCGCGACGCTCCCAGAATACTCTTTCACAACTCCGCCCTTTCCTCGTCCGCACTTTCAACCGCCAACGTCGTTCCTTCTTTCTCAACATCCGCGACCGACGTTTCTTTCGCCTTGCGACGCGCGACGAAGGCGTAGCCGAACAGACCGAACAGCGCCGCGACCGACGCCCAAAGCCCCGCGCTGTCCGTCGCGCCGCGCGCGTATTCGAGATGCACGTCACCGCGCGCGAACGTGAGCATGAAGAAAGGCGTCGCGGCATAGACTTGATTGCCCTCGCGCGCGCGCCAGTTCGGCGAGTAAGTCGTAGCGACTAGCACGGGCACGTCCTCTTCGACACGTCGCGCGCCGAGCGTCAGGCTCAACTCGTTCTTCCCGGCGACCGCGCCGACTGAAGCGTCTGAATTTTCGACACCAACCTTCTCATCCTCCAACGCCGCGCGAACCTCTCGCCACACGCGTCGGATCGAACTCGCGTCGTAATGATACGAGGGCTGAAAACTCTCGACGCGCCCGTTCGCCGTCTCATCAAACACGCGCCCGCTCTCTCTTTCTTCAATCGCGCGCCTTACGACGCGCGCGTGCGGAAACTCTCCGAGCGACGAACGTATGCGACGGAAAAGCGGCGCGTCCGCTTCGATGAGAACGAGCGTCCGGCGCGCGGAGAACTCGCGCAGCAACTCGAACGCGCGCCCTTCGTCGTCGCAATCATAGGTGTCAACGACGAGCGCGCCGAACTGTTCGAGGCGGGAGAGGCGGTCAATCTTTTTTTCCGTCGAGCGCGCGAGCAGAACGTCGAACCAGCCGTCGTTGAACTGTTCTTCAGCAAGACGCACGAAGTCTAGGTCGTCGCGCTGCCGACCTTTAACGGAGAAGCCGGAGACGACGAGCGCGGGCCTGTAGGCGAGCGCGCGAGCGCGCGGCTGAGCGCCGCCGCCGATCTCGAAGATGCTCCAGCGGTCGAAGTCGTAACGCGTTTTGACTGCGGGTTCGCGCGCGAGTCGCTCCTTCGTGGAGTCGGATTCGACGACGAGGTAACGCACGCCGGCGAAGCGCGCGCGTTCGAGTTGTCGAGCCGTCGGTTGCGCGGCGAAGTCTAAGTCGTCGGCGAGAACGGAGCTGATGCCGAAGCTGTCTTTGCCTTCGGAGAGCGCGTTGGTGAGCGCGTTGAAGAAGAGCGAGTTGGGCGAAGCCTCTCGATAGACGACGCCGAGCGTCTCGTTGCCCTGCGCGCCGAGGTACGCGTTCAGGGCCGGACTATCCGCGTGAAGAGGGTTGTCAACAACGTCGAGAACTTCGACGAGGTAACGACCGTCTCTGTGCTCGCGCGCGAAACGAAGGACGGCTTCGAGTCGCGCGTTCTCCTCAGTCGTGTAGAAGGCGAGACCGCCCGTCGGTCGCGTCGCTTGAAGAAGGCCGAAGGCCGCGAGCGCCGCGAAGACGACGAAGGCGTGGCGCGCGACGGCAAACGTCGTGCGCGGCATACGCACTTCGACGCGGAAGAACTCAAGCGCGGCGGCCAGCGCGAAGCCGGCGGGGACTGCGAGCATGAAGTTCAGCGTCGAGAGGAAGCGGAAGGCTTGCAGTGGAAACCAAGGCGGCGCGAGCGTGGAAGCGAAGACGACGGCGGCTGCGAGCGCGACGAGCGTAAGAAGATACGCGCGCGCGTGTACGTCCAAACGTTTGAAGCTCAAGACGACGCCGGCGGCTGCGACCGCGTACCAAGCCCAGAGCCAAGGCGTGATGAGTTTCGAGAGCGGGATGACGAGCGGGCGCGTGACGAAGAATTCGTACGTCGAGAACATCGGCGCGAGCCAGAACAGACATAGCGCGAGCGCGACGAACGGCGTCGTGAAATGAACGACGAGTGCATGTCGTGCGGCGCGTCGCGCGTCGGAGGCTTTCGCGCGTTTGAGATTCAACAAGTCGAAGACGAGCGTTGAGGCGACGAGGAGCGCGGCGGTGAAGGCGTTGAAGAAGTTTGCGAGAATCGTGAGCGCGAGCAGGATGCAACTGAAGGCTGCGCTTAAGCCGCTTCGTTCTCCGGCGCGCGCGTATGCGACGAACCACGCGAGCATGAGGACGAAGCCGAGCGGCTGCGTGTAGAAGCCCGCGACGAAGGTGCTCGTGTAGTCGAGTCCGCACGTCGAAGTTTGGAAGCGCATGTTGACGGCGAGCAGGACGCACGCGGCTGCTGCGGCTGTCGCAACCTTGTCGTTTCTTTCGGAAAGCCGCCAAGCGAGAAGCCAAACGGCTGCGGGCATTAGAAGCACGGGCGCGATGAGTATGAGTTTGAAGGCCGCGTCGCTTGAGAAAAGCCCTGTCGCGTTGAGGAGGCCGACGAGCCAGTGGAAAAGCGGCGGGTAGAAATTCGGGAAGGGCATCCCGGCTAAGTATGCGCCAGTCCAGCCGAAGGTGTCGGGGAAGATTTGCGAGTTGAAGATTTGCGCGACGCCCCAGTGGCCCGAGCCGTCGGTCGCGCGCGAGCGCACGCCGCGAAAGACTTCGAGCCAGAAATTGCTGACGAGCGCGACGGGAAAGAACGTGACGAGAGCAATCGGGTAGAGACGCCACGCGACGCGAAGCCAAGGGGCGACGTTCTCGCGCGACTCGCGCGCGTTTTCGCCGACGACGCCCGCGCGACTCTCGACTGCGATTTTCCGGCTCGACTCCATCGAAGCTTCCCGTCCTCTGACTTAGTAATGCCGAAGCGACTCGTAATGCTTGAACGCCTGCGCGACGAAAAGTAAGAGACTCGCGCCGCCGCCCGCGACGGTGAAGGCCCATTCGACGAGCGCGCTGCGGCGTCGCAAAGCGGCGCGAATCATGACCATGCCGCACTTCCAGCCGTCTTGCTGGTAGAGCGGCAGAAGGTTCGTCGCGGCGAGTAGGAAGTTCATCGCTCCGAACCACGTTCCACGCGCGAGGGTGGCAGCGAGAAGGTTGACGAGTATGCCCGCGAGCAGCACGAACACTTGTCTCGACAGACGACAGTTCTGCAACCGCTTCATGTCGAGACGTACGTACGCGCCCAAAGGGAGCGCGTGAAGTTTGAACTCGACGCCGCGAGCGCGAAAGCTCAACAGGCGCGGCCCCCAACCGACGCCGAGTTCGGACGCCGAGACGCCACACGCGCGCGCAGCCGCGAGATGGCCGAGTTCGTGTATGAGCATCGCGAGGGCGAACCAGAGTACGTAGGCAAGGATCATTTGGAGTCAGGGTTTGTCGTGTTGGCGAACGTTTGCGCTCGGAGTTTGAAAGACGTGAGGCGTTTCGGGGATTCGTATCCGGCGTCGAGCCGTAAGCATAACGACTCTAGTTAACGGCGACGCTCGCAGTCAGTCGAAAACATTTGATTGACTAACCGCGCCGTCCGTTTCGCACGAAGAACTACTGCGTGTCGGCGCGCAGTTGAAGGCCGGGCTGTTGGTCGTCTTGTAGAAAATCGCCGACGTTGATTGCGAGACGCTTGAGCTTCTTGTAGAGCGTCTGGCGCGAGCCGAGGCCGAGCGCGACGGCTGCGCGCGCGACGTTGTAGTCGTTGCGTCGCAGCGTCTCCGTGATGACGCGGCGCTCGTAGTCTTCGAGCATGTTTTCGAGATGCGCCGGAACGTTCTTCGCATCGGACGAACGCGCTTGCTCGCACGCGGGACGGACGCGCTGGCTCACGTCGTCGGCGCAGATGTACGCGCCCTCGTCCGTGTAGAGCACGAGTCGTTCTATCTCGGCGGCGAGTTCGCGGACGTTGCCGGGCCAAGAGTAACTTTGAAGGACGCCGATGGCTTCAGCCATGATGCCGGCGACGGCGCGGTCGTTGCGGCGCGCGTAGTGTGAGATGAAGTGCGAGATGAGCGCGGCGATGTCTTCGGGACGCTCACGCAGCGGCGCGACGTGAACCGTCAGAGCGGCGACGCGATAGTAAAGGTCTTCGCGGAACGCGCCCGCGCTTACAGACTTCAGAAGGTCTTTGTGGGTCGCGGCGAGCACGCGCACGTTCACCTTGCGCGGCGCGCGTTCGCCGAGCGTGTGGACTTCGCCTTCTTGAAGGAAGCGCAGGAGCTTGGGCTGTAAGGAGAGCGGGAGGTCGCCTATCTCGTCGAGGAAGAGTGTGCCGCCTTCCGCCGCGCGTACGAGTCCGTCGTGGTCTGCCTGCGCGCCCGTGAACGCGCCCTTGCGGTGTCCGAAGAGAAGGCTCTCAATGAGTTCGGCGGGCGCGGCGGTACAGTTGAACGGGATGAACGGCGCTTGCGAGCGTCGGCTCAGGCGATGGATCGCGCGCGCGATAAGTTCCTTGCCCGTGCCGCTCTCGCCCGTGATGAGGACGGTCGAGTCGGAGTCCTTTATGCGTTCGACCGAGCGCGCGAGTTCGTTCATCGCGCGACTGACGAAGACCATGCCGGGGAGCGACGCGGCGGCCACTTCCGACTGCTTCGCGGTCTTAAGAGGCTTGTGGAGTTCTTCGCGCAGGTGTGCGTGCGTGTGCGCCAGACGCGCAACGTCGGAGAGGATTCTCAGTTCGGAAGCCTGCGCTTCGGTCAGCGGTCGCACGAAGCGTCCGTAAATCGCTGCGCCTTCGCGCTTCTGCGCGGCGACGCAGAGGACGAGACAGATTTCGCGGTCGCCCGCCTTTATCTCGTGCGCGCCATCGGCGTCCGTAAGCGCCGTCTCAATGCTCGCCTCGGCGGCGGCTATCTCTTCGGGGTCGAGTCCTTCGACCCACTTCAGGCGCGGACGCGCGCCGGCGTTGTGCGCAAACGTCGCCATGCCGTAGGTGTTAGCGACGGAGTCAACCATCAAGGCCGCCTTGAGCATGACATCGTAGAGGATGTCTGTGCCCGTGTTTGCGGCCCTGCAAAGGGCGCGCACCATCGCCGCCAGCGGCAGTTGGAAAGAGTTAGCCGAATCGTTGACAGCCGTCCCGGAATAAAACGGAGGCATCACGGACATAAAACCCCTTGAAAAACTGTGGAAACTGTTCGAGTGAAGGCACTTTCACCCAAGAAACGAGAGGAATTTTAGGGCAAGGATGACGAAAGTTCCGACCGGGGAGAGCTTCAACGCTCGCGACCGAGGGTCAGCCCTTTGGCTACCAACAAAGGTCTTAAACACTCTACGGATTGGCGCGTCGCGTTGTCAACTGGTTTTCAAGTTTTCGTTGTTTTTCCGGCCCTTTTCGAGAAAAACTGAAGCCGCCACCGGGCTGCGGCGCGAGTTTGCCTGTTAAACTCGCACGCGGTTTCCAAAACTTCGGACGCCCTTCCCCGTCTTCAATTCCGAAACGGGTTTCAACCGTCGAGGAAACGCTCTTTTCCACATCCGCGACCGAACGCGGGCCACCCTATCTTACTGCCAAAAAAGACTATCTAAGGGCGTTGCCCTCATCGCGGATTTCCGTTCGCCCCGTGTTCGCCAATTTAAGCGCTTAAGAGCCGTTACTTGATGTAAGTGTTGAACTTAGCCGCATAAATCATTGAAAACGAATATCTTTACTCGCCGTCGGCTACATGCTACATTCCCGAAACCTTGTCGCCGTCAAACCGTGGCGACAGTAAAGCGAGCCGCGAGTTTGAAAATCGTTAACCGAACGAAGCCGAGACGCACGAAAGTCTTCGTTTAACGCTCAAAATTCACGGCCTCTTCCATCCGAAAGTTAGACAGACAACGCTTTTTCAAAGATTTCAGATAGACGACACGGAGGTTTCATTCAGCATGGCCGCAAACCCTTTCTGGACTGACGCACGACTCAACGCACAACGCCCCTCCTCCCGCGCCCTTTCCCTTCCCACGCAAGGTTTAGAAGCAGGCGTCGAGGTCTGGGGCGCGCGCGCGGGGGTTCGTCGCCGCGACCTTGCGATTCCCTCTTGGGTCGTCTTCTGCATGATCATGCTGGCGACCTTCGCCGTCTGCGTCACCGTAACGATGCGCACGCACGCCGAGATGCGCGGCGCGGAGCAGCGTCTCGAACAGATGAGCACCGACGTTGACAAGATTCGGGACACGAACGCCTCCTTGCGCCAAGAGGTCGAGCGATTGCGCAACAACCCGCGCGCAATCGAGGCCGCGGCGCGCGCGCGTCTGGGCATGGTTCGCTCGAACGAGGTGGTCGTCCCGCTCAAGTAATCTCGTCGCGGCTTTGAATCAACCGCGGCGTTGAAATCAACTCGTCGCCCTTTGAACTGATTTTTAGCGACCGTCGAAGTTTGTTTCGCGGAGGCGTCCGCCGCCATCATAGTCTTGCCTGACGCTCGCCGCTGCTTTCGACCCGCTCCTTTACCCTGTCCGGTTTCCTACCCGCACGGCGCGGCTGACGCTAAACGCGAACAGCCGCGCCGCCTTTTTATCTACACGCGCCAACGGAAGCATCTGGTTGACACCCTTCGCGGCGCTCAACTAATATCGTTTTCTTGTTGATTTCAGAGACAATCCAACTGTTTGCCCGCGCATTTTATGGGGAACGGAGCGACGAGAAAGTCATGCCTGAGACGAAAGAGTTAACTTCGCCCGCCGATGAATCCATTGAGCGTTGGGAGCGCGAGACGCTCGAACCCGTCCTCAAGAAACGGCCTGAGCGTAAACAACGTTTCGAGACCGTCTCGCTCGACGAGGTGAAGCGTCTCTACACGCCCGCCGACACCGCCGACGTTGACTACGAGAAAGACATCGCCTATCCCGGCGAGTTCCCTTACACGCGCGGCATACATCCCACGGGCTATCGCGGCAAGCTCTGGACGATGCGCCAGTTCGCGGGCTTCGGCACGCCCGAAGAGACCAACGCGCGCTTCAAATATCTACTCGAACACGGACAGACCGGACTCTCCGTCGCCTACGACTTGCCGACCTTGATGGGCTACGACGGCGACTCGCCTCTTTCGGAAGGCGAAGTCGGAAAGTGCGGCGTCGCCGTTTCGAGTTTGGCCGACATGGAAGTTCTATTCGACGGAATCCCGCTCGAACAGGTCACGGTTTCGCAGACGATAAACGCGCCCGCTTCCGTGCTGCTCGCCATGTACTTGGTCGTCGCCGAAAAGCAGTGCGCCGACTTCCGAAAAATCTCCGGCACGCTCCAGAACGACATACTCAAGGAGTACATCGCGCAGAAGGAATGGATTTATCCCATCCGTCCCGCGATGAAGCTCGTAGTTGACACTTTCGAGTTCTGCACGCGCCACGTTCCGAAGTACAACCCCATCTCCGTCAGCGGCTACCACATACGCGAGGCCGGAGCGACCGCGCTTCAAGAACTCGCGTTCACCTTGCGCGACGGCATCGAGTACGTCCAGTGGGGCGTTAACGCCGGGCTTGACGTTGACGAGTTTGTCCCGCGCATCTCCTTCTTCTTCAACGCGCACAACGACTTCTTCGAGGAGATTGCGAAGTATCGCGCCGCGCGCCGCATCTGGTCGCGCGTGATGCGCGAACGCTTCAACGCTCGTGAAGAACGCACGCTCCAACTACGCTTCCACACGCAGACGGCGGGCGTCTCGCTCACCGTCCAGCAGCCCTTGAACAACATCGTCCGCGTCGCCATTCAAGCCCTCGCGGGCGTGCTCGGCGGCACGAACTCGCTCCACACCGACGCTTACGACGAAGCGCTCGCGCTCCCGACAGACCGCGCCGCGCTCATCGCACTTCGCACGCAGCAGATAATCGCCGAAGAGACCGGCGTCGTGAATACTGTTGACCCGTTGGGTGGTTCTTACTTCATCGAAAGTTTGACGAAGAAGATGGAGGACGGCGCGCTCGACTATTTCGAGAAGATTGACGCGATGGGCGGCATGGTCGAGTCAATCGAGAAGGGATTCCCGCAGCGCGAAATTCAGGAGTCGGCCTATCAATACCAGAAGGCCGTCGAACGCGGCGACCAAACAATCGTCGGCGTCAACAAGCACGTGATGTCGGAAGAACCTGCGGAAGTCCCAATCCTCGTCATCAACGAAGAGGTGCGCCACCGTCAAGTCGCACGTCTTGAAAAGACGCGCGCAGAGCGTGACAACGGCGCGGTCTCGAACGCGCTCGAAAAACTCAAAAAGGCGGCGCGCGACGGCGAAAACACGATGCCCGCGACCATCGAGGCCGTGCGCGAGTACGCAACGCTCGGCGAAATCTGCGACGCGCTGCGCGATGTTTACGGCTTGTACGAAGAGCCGGCTTTTTAACGAATAAAGTTGAAGGTGGACTACATGGACGAAAAAACATTCGCTGATTCTTCTGAACTCGCATCTCAATCCGGCGACGCCAACAGTCAGCCACTTGAGAGAGCAGAGACTTATAGGAAGCCTTTCGTCGAGCCATTAGTGTCTTTGCCCGAAGATGTCCTTGAATGCACGACCTTCTTCCAATCCACTGACAGCGGCGCGACTCCCTAGCGAACACAGTATGCCTGAACGAAAGATTCGCGTCCTTGTCGCAAAACCCGGACTCGACGGTCACGACCGCGGGGCGAAGGTTATTGCGCGCGCGCTGCGCGACGCGGGGATGGAAGTTATCTACACGGGGCTGCGGCAGACGCCGGAGATGATAGCCGCCGCCGCCTCGCAGGAGGACGTTGACGCCGTGGGCGTCTCGATTCTCTCAGGCGCGCACAACACTCTCTGCCCGCGCATCGTCGAACTCCTCCGCGAGTGTGGGATGGACGACTGCCTCGTCGTCGTCGGCGGAATAATCCCTCAGGAGGACATCGCGCGCCTGAAGGAGCAGGGCGTGTCGGAAGTTTTCCTGCCGGGCACTTCCACCGAAGACATCGTAAAGTTCCTCAACGAAAACGTCGGCCAGCGCGCATGAGCGGCGACGCGCGCGACGACGGAGTTGAACCGACTCTCGTCAGTCGCTCTCCTTCCGTCGTCGTCGAAACGAGCGGCGCGCTCGCCTGCGCGCTCGAACTCGCCTCCCGCGCCGTCTGAACACACTTACATGAAGATTGCGCGTAACTGATGTGGACTCTTTACACGTCAAACGTCCTTAGTCGCGCGCGCGCCCGTCAACTTTTTGAAGGAAGCGCGTGATTCCCGTCTGGCAGTCGTCCGTCATGCGCGCGATTGTGTTCACGTCCGCGCCCGCTTGGAGCGCGGCCTCGTAACTCATGCCGTCGGTCTGGTAGAGCAGACGCTTCGTGAGCATCACGGCTGAGCGACTAAGCTGCTCAAATTCCGCAACGTATTTCTCCACCCTCGCCTCGAACGCTTCGTCGTCGAAGACGTGGTTGACTAAGCCTATGCGCTCGGCCTCCTCCGCCGTTATCTGCGCGCCGCGCGCGACGAGTTCAAAGGCGCGCTTTTCCGAAACGTTGCGCCGCAATATCGCCAAGACCATCGCCGGGACGAAGCCGATTTTCACTTCCGGGTATCCGAAACGCGCCGAGACGGAGGCGAGAACTATGTCGCACGCGGTCGCCAGCCCGCAGCCGCCCGCGAGCGCGCGCCCTCGGACGGCGGCTACGACGGGAACACGCACACGCCTCACCAACGCGAACAGTTCCATAAGCGACTGCGCGTCTTCGAGGTTTTCCGTGATTGAGTTCTCGGAAATTTTCTTGAGCGCCGAGAGGTCTGCGCCCGAACAGAAGTCCGCGCCCGCGCCCGTTATGAGCACCGCGCGCACTTCCTCGCGCTCGTCGGCGTCGCGCAGAGCGTCTTTCAAAGCGCCGACGAGCGCGTCGTTCAAAGCGTTGCGTTTCTCCGGCCTGTTCAGCGTAACGAGCGCGACGTGGCCTTCGATTGCGTAGATGATTGGACTGTCGTTCATAATCTCAGAGGCTAGAGACTAGAGGCTAGAGGCTAGTTACGCATTCCCTTTAAGGTGACTGCGACTCACTCGGCAAGTTTTATTACTAGCCTCTAGCCTCTAGTCTCTAGCCTCTCCCTTCATTCTTCAAGAAAACTCGAAAGCGCCGCGTTGATTTCTTCGGCGTTTTCCTGCTGAATCCAGTGGCCGGCCTTCGCGTAGCGAACTTCCGTGTAGGGCGCGTCAATGTATGCGGCGACGCCTTCGACCGTTTCGGGGACGATTGCTAAGTCGCGCTCGCCGAAGATGAAGAGCGTGGGGACGCGTATGCGTTCCTGCCTTTTGAACTCGCCGCCTCCGGCGCGACGACGAAGGAATCCGCCGAGGTTCGCGCGATAGTAGTTTATCGTCGCCGTCAGCGCGCCCGGCTCGCGCAGAGCCGACTTGTAGAACTCCATGTCCGCGTCCGAAAACGTGCCCGCGCGCGCCGACTGACGGAACATCTTTTCGAGCGCGGCGAAGTCGTCGCGGCGAATCCACCATTCGGGGATTGCGGGGAGTTGGAAGAAGAACATGTACCAACTTCGCAGCAGCTGCTTGAGCGAAAGGTTCTTCGCCCAGACCGCGGGCGGCGGCACTTGGAGCGCGGCGAGCCGCGAGACGTAGTCTGGAAAGTGCTGCGCGACGGCCCAAGCGACGACCGCGCCCCAGTCGTGCCCGACGATTGCGGCCTCGCGCGCGCCGAGATGACGTATGAGCGCAGTCACGTCGTCAACCAGACGGTTGATGCGGTAGTCGTCAACGCGCGAAGGCTTGTCGCTCAGGTTGTAGCCGCGCATATCGGGCGCGACGACGCGGAAGTGCTCGCCCAAAGCTGTGAGTTGACGCCGCCAAGAGTACCAGCACTCAGGGAAGCCGTGCAGGAGCACGACGAGGCGTTCGCCCTCGCCGCACTCCGCGTAGTGCAAGCGCACGTCGCCCACCTGCGCGTAGCCGTGCGAGATTTCCGGCCCGGCGTTATACAACTGCTCGCTCATCTCTTCACCGCCTTAAACGTCAGCCAAACAACGTAAGGAAGAATCGTTACAATTCCAAGCGCGCCCGCGGCGATGCACCACCAAGCCATCCTCATGCCGGAAATCTCGCCGCCCGACTCTCTGATGAGTTTCCGCGCGCGCAGCCCGATTATCAAAGCGATTAAAGAGCCGACGCCGCCCGCCCAAACTATCGAGAATGCGAACCCGTAGCCGAGCATTTTACTGACGCGCACTTGGAGCGCGAGCTTCGGGTCTCTTTGCATCGGTCTCTCAAGTCAGCCCCAACTCGCGCGCCTCTTCCTCGCCGACGTCAATCTCCATACGCAGGAGCGCGGTCGAGAATGTTTTTCCCTGCGCGTCGGTCATCAGAGAGAGCGTGCCGCCGCCGCCCAACGACTCGTGGAGTAGAAAATTGAGCGCGCCGAGATTCGGAAGCTCGAAACGCTCAACGTCGCCCTTGACGATGCCTCGGAAGTGCTCGCGGACACGCTCCGCCGTCACTTCGCGCGCGAGCAGCGGATAAATTTCCTCGCGCAACGCAATCAGCCCGACGTTAGCCGTGTCGCCCTTGTCGCCCGAACGCGCGTGAGCGAGTTTTAGAAGTTTGATTCTCATGATTCCCTGTTTTATAAAAATTTACTTGAAGCGCGCCGGCGATTCACTGCGCGCCGTCGAGGCCGCGCCAATCGCCCGACTGTATGAAGCTCGCCCAGAAGTACGGATGACTCCTATCCGCGCCCTGCCCCTTGCTCGACTCGGTCTGCAAGCCGCGTCCCTCGCCGGTTTGACTCTGTTGCGCGCTCCGAATCATCTCGAGTTGAACCTGTCGCAAAGCCTCGGTGCGGCCTTCGCCCGCTTGCAGGCGTTTGTAATACGCAACCATCAAGTCGCGCGTTGCCGAGTCGTCAACCTTCCACAGACTCATCACCTGCGACTCCGAACCCGCGAGCACGAGCGCGCGACGGAGTCCATAGACACCGTCGCCTGTCTTGACGTTTCCGATTCCGGTCTCGCACGCCGACAACACTACAAGTTTTGTGCCCCACAAATCCAGCCCCGCGGCTTCGAGCGCGGTCAAAACGCCGTCCTCTCCGTCGCCGCCTTGCAACTTATTCGCCCCCGCGAGCGCCAGCCCCGAACGCAAAAGGAGGTTGCTCGAACGAACGACGGCGGGAGCTTTGCCCTCAACCAACTTCACGCCGCGCTGCGCGGCTGCGACCTTGTTATCTTCCGGCTGGTCGGGAAGGAAGAAGCCGTGTGTCGAGACGTGTAGGATGCGCGGCGCGGCAACCTGCTTGAGCATGGTCTCGGTGGCGCTGCCTTCGGTCAGCACCCGCGCGCCTTTCAAGATTGACTTGAGCGCGTCGGCCTCCTGCGCCGTGCCTTTGAGTTGCGGCCATTGTATCCGAGAGAAATCAACGTCGCGCTGGCCTCTTGTTTCGCCCGCCGATGTTGTTTGCGCGGACGGCGCGCCCGACAACTCGAAAGCCGGGTTTGCCATTACGAGCGGCGCTTGCCTGCTCTCCGACTTCAACTGAAGACGCAGGAGGTCGCGTCCGCTCGTAAGGTATGTGATGGAGTATGTCTCCAAAAGGAAACGATTCTGCTCGTCAACGAGCGTGGCGAACGGGACGAGGTTCAAAGCGCCGTCGGGCGAGAGCAACACGTGTTTCGTATCGCCGAGCAGACGCCTCACGGGGCGCATCACGAGTTCGTCGAGCGCGCGCGCAGTCTGCTTCACGTCAACTTGCTTCGCGCCCCCTTCGGCGGGCGCTGTGAGCGCGGCGCGGAAGTCTGAGACCGCGCGGTCAATCGCCGCCGCGTCGCCCAACTCAACCCAGAGCGGCTCGCCTTCACTCTTCAAGACGTAGGCCACGTAGCGACGCGCGCCGAAGTTTTCAGTCCGCTTATTCGCCTTCGCGTTGAAAGGACGGTAGGAAGCTATCTCGACGAGCGACGCGCCACGCGGCATCGCTTTTTGAACCTGCTCGATTGTAACGGGCTGCGACTGGACGCGAAACTCCGCGCTTCTCGCGCTGACGGCGGCTTCGAGACGTTCGACTTCCGTTTCGAGCTTCCTGATGTTCGCTTTGTATTCGTCGGGATGCGTCTTGCCCGGCCCGCCGAGCGAGAGCGCGGAGAGTTGCGCGCGCGCGGTCGAGAGTTGGTCGAGGAGAGCGCGATCCTGCGGGTCGAGCCGACGCCGCAGCGCGGCAATCTGGTCGGCCATCGCGTCGAGCGCGCGACCCTTGCGACGTAGAATCGTGGTCAGCGCTAGGCGCGCGGCCTGCGCGCTCGCGGGTGCGGTGAGGGCGTGTAAAGAGATGGCGTGGTAAGTGCTTCCGTTGATTGTGTCTATGTAGAGGAGTTTCTGTTTTTCCGAGCCTGTCGAAAGCACGAGCGCGAGATTACGTTCGTCTATTTCGCTGCTGCGCGTGCTGGCTTGTATGGCCAGTTCCGTTTTACCCTCGGCTTCATACAGCGACGCGAGATCGGAAAGAGAATCGCCGACGGCGGGGTTTTCCGGGCCAAATGCCTTCTCGCGGATTGCTAAGGAGCGTTGGAGCAAAGGTTCAGCGCGCGCGTAGTCGCCTTTATAAAGATAAAGAAGGGCGAGATTGTTTAGCGCAAGTGCGACATCGGGATGCTCAGGGCCGAGCACCTTCTCTTTTATCGCCAAGGCGCGCTGATACAGCGTCTCCGCGCGCTCGTAATCGCCCTTGTTCTCGTAAATCATTGCAAGGTTGCCGAGCGCAGTGGCGACGTAGAGGTGCTCCGGGCCGAACTTCTTCTCAAATGTCGCAAGGGCGCGTTGAAACAACGGCTCCGCGCGCGCGTAGTCCTCCCCAGCCATGTATAACGACGCGAGATTGTTGACCGCGCGCGCGACATCTGGATGCTCCGGGCCGAGTCTTTTCTCTCTTATCGTTACCGAGCGCCGGTACAGCGACTCGGCGCGCAGGTAGTCGCCCTTTTCCTTATAAACTCCCGCGAGATTGTTGAGCGCATTTGCAACTTCGAGGTCTTCGGGGCCGAGCGTCTTCTCCCACATCGCGAGGGCGCGCTGGTACAGCGGCTCGGCGCGTGTGAAGCTGCCTGTCACATCGTAGAAGCCAGCGAGATTGTTGAGCGAACGCGCGATGTTTGGATGTTCGGCGACGAATGTTTTCTCATTAATCGCCAGAGCGCGTTTGAGCAGCGACTCCACGCGCGCGTAATCACCCTTCTCCTGATACAACTCCGCGAGCAAGTTGAGTGTGACTGCCACTCCACCACTCTCCGGGCCGAGCGTCTTCTCACGAATCGCAAGGGAGCGCAAGATGAGCGGTTCGGCGCGCGCGTAGTCAGCCGTTTTCATAGACAGCGTCCCGAGAGAATTGAGCACGTTTGAGACTTCGCGCGACTCAGTGCCGAACGCCTTCTCGTTAATTGCCAGAGCGCGCTGGTACATCTGCTCCGCGCGCGCGTAATCACCCGTCGTGTCGTACAGCCCTCCGAGTGAACGGAGCGCTCCGGCTACCTCGGGATGCTCCGCGCCTAAAGACTTCTCACGCATCGCAATGACGCGCTGATAAGTCTGCTCGGCCAGTGAATAGTCGCCCCTGTCTTTGTATAAATCCGCGAGACCGACGAGCGGCGGGGTGATGTCCTGTCCGAGCTTCTCCAGTATCGCCATGTCGCGCTCATACATCTGTTCGGCGCGCGCGTAATCCTTCTTCGCGGCGTACAGCATACCGAGGTAAGCGACAATCCCCGCGGCATCTTTGCTTTCCGGCCCCGACGTTTTCTCATAAATTGCTAAGGCGCGCAGGAACAGCGGCTCGGCGCGCGCGTAGTCGCCCTTCGTTTGATACAACGCCGCGAGATTGTTTAGCGGCGTGGCAAGATCGGGACTCTGCGGGCCGCGTGCCTTTTCTACGATTGCCAGAGAGCGCATGTAGAGCGACTCTCCGCGCGCGTAGTCGCCTGTTTTGAGATACACATTCGCGAGATTGGCGAGCGAAACGCTGACATCAACGTGCTCCGGCCCCAAAGCCTTCTCTCTTATCGCCAAGGCGCGCACGTACAAAGTCTCCGCGCGCGCGTAGTCCTCTTTTTTGTAATAAATACCCGCGAAAGCGTTGAGCGTTGCGGCGACAATCGGATGCTCCGCGCCGAACGCCTTCTCGCGTATGGCTAACGCGCGTTGGTAGAGCGGTTCGGCGCGTGCGTAGTCCTCCCTGTCTTTGTAAACTTCAGCGAGCGTGTAGAGCGCGGCGGCGACTGTGGGCTTCTCCGCGCCGAACGTCTTCTCTCGCATGGCTAAGGAGCGTTGAAACATAGGCTCGGCGCTCGCGTAGTCTTTCTTCGCATTAAACACTAATCCGAGACTGTAGATGACTCTTGCGGCGTCGGCGCTCTCCGCGCCCGACGTTTTCTCGTAGATGGTTAATGCGCGCTGGTAGAACGACTCCGCGCGTGCGTAGTCGTGCTTCGCGTAATAAAGGTCTGCGAGATTGCTGAGTGAGGCCGCGACGGAGACGTGCTCCGGGTTCAGAACCTTCTCTCTCATCGCAAGGGCGCGCTCAAACAGCGGCTCCGCGCTCGTGTAGTCGCCCTTTTTAAAATAGACGACCGCGAGAGAGTTCAGAGCGACGGCAACGAGAGGATGCTCCGCGCCAAACACCTTCTCGCGTATGGCAAGGACGCGCTGAAAGGCAGGCTCTGCGCGCGCGTAATCGCCTGTGTTCGAGTAAACGAGCGCGAGGTTTTCGAGCGCGGTTGCGACATCGGCGTGCTCCGGGCCGAGCGTCTTCTCCTGAAAGGCGAGGACGCGCGCAAACAACGGTTCGGCCTTCGCGTAGTCTTCCGATTTGAAATACGACGACGCGAGATAGAAGGCCGCGAGGATGGCGCTTTTATCTTCCGGCCCGGACAATTTCTCGCGCATCGCCAACTCGCGCAGCAGAAGCGGCACGGCGCGCGCGTAGTCGCCCTTGTCGTGGTACATCACCGCGAGATTATGGAGCGAGTGCGCGACCGTGCGATGCTCTGGCCCTAAAGCCTTCTCGCGGATTGCGAGCGCGCGCAGGTGCAGCGGTTCAGCGTGCGCGTAATCTCGCTTTTTGGCGTAGAAGATCGCGAGGTCGTTGAGCGAACGCGCGACGTCCAAGTGCTCCGCGCCCAGAGCCTTCTCGCGCAACGCAACGGCGCGTTCGGCAAGCGGGATGGCTTCGTCGAGTTTGCCCTCTTTCGTGAGCTTCGACGCTTGCTCGTCGAGTTGCGCAGCCTCGGCCAACTCTGGCGACTGCGCCGCGCCAGCCGTCTGTTCCTGACCGCTCGCGCTCAACCGCGCGCACGCCAACAGCACAAACAGCACGACCGTCATCGTTGCGCGCAACCGCCGCGACTCACGCATCTTTGCCATGACGCCTCCCAAGAAGTTTAGGCTTCAACGCAAAACCACCTGTTCGCTTGCGAGGGCGCTCTTTACTCTCTACGCTTTTCGGAATACGACGAACGGGGAAGACCTGAAGTGTTTCCGCAATCCTCTTAACAACCTCCGGCCACGTTCCTTCCACGCTTCCGGTTCGCTCACGCGTCGCTCCCTTTAATGTTTCGCTTCTCCGCGAGCGCGAGCAAGTGGAATCCGACGACGACGAGCGAGTGCGTGATTTTTCCTTCCGCGATAAGCGACGGTATCTCTTCGAGCGCGACGAGCCGCACGACCGTCTGCTCCGTCCCTTCGCACGAAGGTTCGCAAACGCGCTCGCACCCGCGCGCGAGGAACGTGTGAATCCAGTTGTTTTGAATCGCGGGGTTCGGGCGCGTCCGACCTAAAGCGACAATCTCTGACGCCTTGTAGCCCGTCTCTTCGAGAAGCTCGCGCGCGGCAGCCTCGGCTGGACTCTCGCCCGCGTCAACCATCCCGCCCGGAATTTCGAGCGACAGTTCACGCGTGCCGTGTCTGAACTGTTCGATGAGGACGACTTCGCCCGCGCTCGTCAGCGGAATCACGTTAATCCAATCGGGCGCTTCGATGACGTAGAAATCGTGCTCGGCACGGTCGCGCGGGTCTTCGCTCGTGTCGCGCCTGACTTGAAAGACGCGACAGTCTGCCACACGTTCAGAACGCGCGCGCTTCCATGCGAGCGGCGACGGCGCGAAGGAGTTAGCGTCGCTCCTTCCTTCCTCTTTCGTGCTCGCGCGCTCATCGTTCACGCGCTCTTTGACATCGCCCAAATTTCGTCGGTCTCCGCTTTAGATTTACGCACGACTTAGACTTCCGCTACTTCGACGCGCGCTTCGATTTCAGTCTTCGGGATGAGCGCGGGCCAGTAGGCGACTACTTCTTCGACCTTCGGTCGCCCGCCCGCGAAGCCCGTCACGGCGGGCGGGCCTGTCAGAATTAGCGGCGCAATCTCCTTCGTGAAGCGCTCGACCGGCGCGCGCTCCGCCCCGCGCACGCCGACGCGCAGTTGAACTTCGGGCGCATCCCGTGAAGGCTCACCCGCGAGCGGGCCGTGCGTCGCACTTGCGCCGACAAACTCCGTCAACGTTTGTTCGAATCGAAGGCCGAGGCGTTCGAGGCGCGCGCGTAGGATTTGGTCGGCGGCGCGAGCTTTCGCGTACGCGTCGGGCCAAGCATAGACGAGCGTTCCGACGGCCTTGAAGCCAGCCGTGTAGCTTATCGAAACTTTCAGAAACTCCGTCGCCGCTCGCCCCTTGACGCCGTGAACGCGCACGCGGTCGCGCCCCGCGTCTTCGAGCCTGATAGTCGTAAAGTCGGCGACGCAGTCGGGCGTGATGTAACTGGCGGGATCGCCCATCTCATAAACGAGTTGCTCCTTGACCGAAGGGACGTTCACGCGACCGCCCGTGCCTTCGTGTTTCGTGACGACGAACGTGCCGTCCGCGCTCGCCTCGACGATGGGGAAGCCTACGCTTGCGAGGTCTGGGATTGACTGCCACTCGTACTGGCAGTTGCCGCCCGTCGCCTGCGCGCCGCATTCGATGATGTGGCCCGCGACCGTTCCGGCGGCGAGTTTGTCCCAGTCTGCTTCATTCCAGCCGAACTCGTTGATGAGCGGGGCGAGCGTCAGCCCCGTGTCGGTCGCGCGGCCCGTGACGACGACCTGAGCGCCGCGCCTCAAGGCTTCGACGATGGGCCACGCGCCGAGGTACGCGTTCGCGCTCTGCACGCGCTCGCGCACCGTCGAGAGCGGTTCATTCGTGTCCATGTTGCGAAGTTCGACGCCGCGCTCCAAGAGTTCGTCGAGCCGGGTCATTATGTCGTCGCCCGTGACCGTGCCTATTCTGACGCGGCCCGCGAGTCGGAGTTCGCGCGCGACCGCCGCGACCGCTTCGGCGCAGCCCTTTGGGTTGACGCCGCCCGCGTTCGCCGTAACTTTAATGTTGCGTTCGACGCAAGCGGGAAGAATCTCGCGCATGAGCGGCACGAAGTCGCGCGCGTAGCCCGCCGAGGGGTCGCGCGCGCGCTGCTTCTGCATGATTGACATCGTGACCTCAGCCAGATAGTCGAGCATCAAGTAGTCAATCGGCCCTTCGTTTACTTGACGGACGGGCGCGTCGAGCATGTCGCCCCAGAAGCCCTGACCGCAGGCGATGCGTATCGTCTTGTGTGCGCTCATAAAATTCGTTTGAAGACTTCGGCACGCAGTTTAATTCAAGATGCGCGCCTTCCGCGAGTCCAGACAAAGAGAGCGGCCCACGCGAGCCTTTCCGAAAACCCGCGCAGTCCGCTCCCTACAACCCTACTCCCGCGCGGCGCATGCACCGCGCGCTAGACGCAAACGACTTGTCAGACGCCGACCGTGACGACTACTGCGACGGCGGCGGAGTCTCGCTCGGCGTTGCGGGCGCTTCGACCGTTGTGCGACGACCGCGCCGCCGTCCACGACGACCGCCGCGACGACCACCGCCGCCACCGCCGCCGCCCGACGAGAACCTTATAGTCGTGCGCGCGCCGGGCACGGGCGTGATAGTCAGACGGTCGCCCATCCTCTTCGCGCGGCCCATCGCAACGACGGGCGTATTCGTCGTCGAGTCGGTCACGTCGCTGAAGTAGAACGACACGCCCGTGTAGCCGCGCGTCGTGACGGCATAGACGCGCCCCGTGTGCGTCATCCCGCCCGCTTCGAGCGTGAACTGGTTGGTGGTGATTGTGAGCGTGCCGTCACCGTCCATTTCAGTTCCGCCCGTGATGTTGACGCGGCCCGTGTAAGTGCCTGACAGGTCGGTCTGCTCGCCGGGGCTTGACGCGCCCGTGTCGGCGGTCATGGATGTGTCCGCCGCGGGCCTCGCCATCCTGCGGCGACCGCGCCGGCGACCGCGCCGCGTGGGCGTCGTGTTTGTGTTCTCCATGTTGTCGTTCTGCGTCTCGCTGCTGTTCGCGTTCTGAGCGAGCACGCCGAAATCTTCGGAGACGATTGCCAACGTCGTGAAGACCGCCAAGGCGAGTACGACGAGGAAACTAATACTTCTCTTCTTGCTCACGGATGATTCTCCTCCTATCTGAAGCGGTGCGTGGCTCGTGGAATCCGAGAGCGCGCGACCGTCTTATGTGTTGAAGACCTGCCGGGTCACCGCCGTTCCTGTAAGCGCGCGGCGTCGTCGCTTGCGCTCGCGGGCGCGGCGGAGGGGAACATCTCGAAAAGCTTGCTTTGATGTGCCATAGTGTCGCACAACAGGCGGCCCGTTGCACGTAAATTTTTACGCCGTTGAAGAATTGGGGCCGGAAAGAATTAACCACAGAGGCACGGAGAACACGGAGATGGCACAGAGAATTTCAAAATCTCAAATCTCAGATTTGAAATCCTAAGTTCTTCTCTGGGCATCCTCCGTGTTCTCTGTGCCTCTGTGGTTAACTGCTTTCCCGTCATAACATAAAAACTGAAATCTCAGACGAGCGACGGCGGGAGGACGAACTGCCCCAAGTGCGGCCCGCCGAAGTTTTGACTGGCGCGGAGCGCCAACTCCAACGCGTCGCGCGTCTCTTCGGGTGCGATAACGGCGTCAACGTAGCCGCGCGCCGCCGCATATTTCGCGTCGAGTTGGCGCTCGTAGCCGGCGCGCACGCGCTCCATCTCCGCCTTCAACTTTTCGTCAGGCTCTCGCCCCTCGCGCTTCAGGCGTTCGAGTTGCGTGCCGTGAATCGCCTGCGCCGCCGAGTCGCCCTCCATCACGCCCATGCGCCCTGTCGGCCAACTGAAGATGAAGTCGGGGTCGAAGCCCTGTCCGGCCATCGCGTAGTAGCCCGCGCCCGAAGCGTGATTGACCGTTAACACAATCTTCGGCACGGTCGCCGTCGCCATCGCCTCGACGAAGCGCGCGCCCGCGCGGATGATTCCGCTGTGCTCGGCCTCCGCGCCGACCATGAAGCCCGAAACGTCTTGTATGAAAAGCAGAGGCGTGCGATGCCGGTTACACGTCTCTATGAAGTAGGCGACCTTCTCAGCCGACTCGGTGTAGATTATCCCGCCGAACTTCGGCGGCTTCCCCTTCTCGCGCACAAGCCCGCGGCTGTTAGCGATGACGCCGACCTGAATGCCACGAAGTTTCGCGTGGCCCGTCAGCATCTCGCGCGCGTAGTCGGCCTGAAACTCTTCGAGGTGACCTGCGTCTAATATGCAACGGAGGACTTCGCGCGCGTCGTAAGGGTGCCGGTGGTCTTCGGGGATGATTTCGTAAAGGTCTTCGAGCGGTCGCGCTGCGTCTCGACTCTCGGCGACCGATACGTTCGACTTCTCCGCCGACGCCGGAAGCTCTGAAACAATCTCACGAATCTTAGCGATGCACGTCTCGTCCGACGCTTCACGATAATGAGCGACGCCGGAGATTTCCGTATGCGTGCGCGCGCCGCCCAAAGTCTCGTTGTCAATCGTCTGCCCCGTCGCGCCGCGAACTAAGTTCGCGCCGCCCAAGCCCATGAACGAAGTCTTCTCGACCATGATTATCACGTCGGAGAGCGCGGGCAAGTAAGCGCCGCCCGCGACGCACTGGCCCATCACCGCCGCAATCTGCGGAACGTGCAGGTAACGACGCATTATCGAGTTGTAATAAAAGATTCGCGCCGCGCCGTACTGGCCGGGAAACACTCCGCCCTGATAAGGCAAGTTCACGCCCGCCGAGTCAACCAGATAAATAATCGGCACGCGCGAGCGCATCGCCACTTCCTGCGCGCGTAGGATTTTCTTTATCGTCTCCGGCCACCAAGAACCCGCCTTCACGGTCGCGTCGTTAGCGACGACCACGCACTCGCGCCCCTCCACGCGCCCCACGGTCGTCACCACTCCCGCAGCCGGAGCGCCGCCGTCATACTCGTCGTAAGCGACGAGCAGTCCGATTTCCCGCGAGTAAGAGCCGGGGTCGAGAAGACGTTCGACGCGCTCGCGCGCGGTCAGTTTCCCCTGCTCGTGCTGCTTCCTGATTTTGTCTTCGCCGCCGCCCGCGCGCAGCCTCTCCTCCAACTCACGCAACTCCTGTGTGAGCGCGCGCAGGCGCGAACCCTTCTCCGCCGGAACTGTCGTCGCTTCTGAACTCATTTTGTTTCCCGGAAATTGATGTACGTGGAAAATAACACATGAGAAAGCGCGGAAACAACGAACGCCCCGGCGCGAGGTACAGTACCGCGAGCGGTAGCGAGCGGGTCTGCCTTATACAATGATGTCCGCATGATGTAACTACGACCCGCTCGCTACCGCTCGCGGTACTGTACTTATTAGCGCGACCGCTTGTCCCTCTAAATGCTTGAAAACGCACGGCGGGTTACAAAAACCCGTCGAAATAAGGTAAACTTTTCGTCCTGCATTCAAGAAGTCGGAAAATTGTTGAGCCGTAACAGACTTTCGCCGCCGAGTTGGAGGACTGCTTTTGGCCGCCGCCGCATTCTACGACCTCGAAGGGACGCTCGTGAGCACGAACCTCGTGCACACGCTCGGCTTCTACGCGCGCAACCAACAGGGACTCCTGCGCTCTCTGCGCAAGAGCGCGACCACGCTCGTGAGCATCCCGCTCTTCGCCGTCGCCGACTCCTACAGCCGTATGGTCTTTAACGACATCTTCTTCCGTCGCTATCGTGGAGAGTCGGAAGACCGCCTGCGCTTCTTCGCGGGCGACCTTTTCGAAAACGTCCTGAAGCCCGCGGTCTTTCCGGGCGCGAAGGAGTTGATACAGAAGTCGCGCAGCCTCGGACTGCGTCAAGTCGTCGTAACGGGCGCGCTCGATTTCTCCGTCGAGCCGTTGATGGAATACTTGGGCGTTGACGACTTCGTCGCCAACCGTCTCGAATTCGTCAACGGCGTCGCAACGGGGAGACTTCTGCCGCCCGTTCTCGCGTCGGCGACCAAAGCTTCTTGGATTCGCACATACGCCGAACGCGAGAGGCTAAACCTGAACGAGTCGTACGCCTACAGCGACAGCATGAGCGACCTGCCCATGCTCTCAATCGTCGGCCACCCGGCGGCGGTCAACCCCGACATGCGCCTCCGCCAGACCGCTCTGCACCACGATTGGCCGATACTAAATTTGAAGTAGCCAGTAGCCAGTAGTCAGTAGCCAGTAGGCTCCGCTTCACGGGCGCTGACGTTGATAATCGAACGATTCAACTGTCGAAGGTTTTCTACTGGCTACTGGCTACTGACTACTGGCTACTTTTAAAGATGGCTCTACAACTAAGAAGCAAAGTCCACGAGTCGGTCGTACACATTGACCGCGACAGCGCGCCGCGCATCATCTCAACGGGCATGGACTTCATCCTTGAAGACCTCCCCGTCGGCACGCGCGTCATCTACCCGAACGCGCCCATCAAGGGATTGCCGAACCGCGAGGCCGCGATTCGCTACGCGCTCAATCACCCGCACGACTGCGACCCGCTCTACGCGCAGCTTGAGCCGGGCATGAAGGTGACGATTGCGATTGACGACATCTCGATGCCTCTGCCGCCGATGCGCACGCCCGACATACGCCAGACCGCGCTCGAAATCCTACTCGACCTCCTACACGCCAACGGCGTTGACGACGTGCATCTCATCATCGCCGTCTCGCTCCACCGTCGCATGACCGAGTGGGAGATAAAGCGCATGGTCGGCCCGCGCGTCTTCAAAGAGTTCTGGCCCGACCGTCTCTACAACCACGACGCCGAAGACCCCGACGGTATGGTGTGCATAGGCGAGACGCGACACAAAGAAGTTCTCAACCTCAACCGTCGCGCCACCGAAAGCGACCTTCTCATCTACCTCAACTACAACTTCGTTCCGATGAACGGCGGCCACAAGTCAGTCGCCGTCGGACTCTGCGATTATGAATCCTTGCGCCCGCATCACGAGCCGAAGACCATCCTTGAGTCCGACAGCTACATGGACCCGGCCAATTCGGAGTTGACGCGCAAGATAAATCGCATGGGCAAGCTCGTTGACGAGCACCTGAACGTCTTCCACATCGAGACGACCGTCAACAACCAGATGTTCAAGGGCGAGCTTTCTTTCCTCACGAAGAACGAGGACGAATTCTCCGCCTATGAGCGCATGAAGTACGAAGCGATGCGGCTCACGATGTCGAAGATGCCGCTCGCCGCCAAGCGCAAGATGTATAACGCGCTCACGTCCGACTACGAGATGATCGCGGTCGAGGCCGGACGCACCGAACCCGTCCACGAACGCATCATCGAGAAGTCTATGCAGCAGTACGTCGTTCCCGTTGACGGCCAGTGCGACATACTCATCTGCCCGATTCCCGAAATCTCGCCCTACAACGTCTATTCCGCGCTCAACCCGCTGCTCGTGCAGGTGATGGCGCTCGGCTATCACTTCAACATGTATCGCGGCAAACCGCTCCTGAAGAAAGGCGGCGTGCTCATACTTCACCACCCTTGTTACGACGAGTTCGACCACGTACAGCATCCGAGTTACATAGAGTTCTTCAACCGCCTTCTGCCGGAGACGCGCGATTCAAACGTGCTGCGCGAGAAGTACGAGCGCGAGTTTGCCGCGAATCCGAGCTACATAGAGATGTACCGGCGCGGCCACGCGTACCACGGCGCGCACCCGTTCTACATGTGGTACTGGGGCGAGAACGGACGCGCTCACGTCGGACGCGTAATCGCCGCCGGAGCCGAGAACGCGCACGTCCCCGCCGCGCTTGGGTGGGAACGCGCCGACACTTTAACGGAAGCGATTGCGATGGCCCGCAGCTACATGGGCCGCTCCGCGCAGATAACGATGCTCCACCAGCCCGTTATCGCAATCTGCGATATGAGTTAGAATGTCGGCCAAGCGAGGTTACAGACATGAGCACGACGACACGCCTGATTACCGCCGACGAGTTGCTAGTCATGCCTCACCGTGACGAGCGTGGGAATGACTGCCTTCTTGAGTTAATTCGCGGGGAGGTAAGGAGAATGTCACCTACCGGTATCACCCACGGTATTCTATGCAACGAAATTGGAGCCGAGATTAGAAGCTTCGTGAAGTCAAACGACTTGGGGATTGTCTGCGGCGCTGAAACCGGCTTTGTCGTCGAGCGGAATCCAGACTCAGTAATCGCGCCGGACGTTGCTTTCATAAGTCACGAGCGGTTAGCCGCAATCGAGAATCCCGACAAGTTCGGCCCCTTCGCGCCAAACCTCGCCGTCGAGGTGATGAGTCCCGGCAACACGGCACGTGAGATGGAAGAGAAGGTAGCCCTTTATTTCGCAGCGGGGGCGCGGGCCGTATGGGTCTTTAATCCGAAGAAGCGCAACGTCGCAGTTTATACTTCCCCGACCGACGTGCGCGTCCTGAGTGAGCAGGACACGCTCGAAGGCGGCGACGTTCTGCCGGGATTCGAGCTTAATCTGTCAAAGCTGTTCGCTGTTGCGAAGAAGTGAGTCGGGTGGCCGCATCTGAGACCATGAAACTATCGCCGACAGAGATTTATAACGGCAGGAACGTCTTCATCATCGGAGCGACCGGCTTCGTCGGTAAGGTCGCGCTTTCGATGCTGCTCGACCGCTTTCCGGGCGTGGGCCGAGTTTATGTCACCGTGCGCGCGCGCTCGAAGGAGGAATCGGAGACGAGGTTCTGGAACAACGTCGTCACGGCGCCGCCCTTCGACCCCTTGCGCGAGCGCTACGGCGCGGCCTTCGACGACTTCATACGCGACAAGGTTCGTCTCGTTAACGGAGACATCGGTGAGGAGCGTTTAGGTTTTACCGAAGAAGAGGCGCAGGCCGTTGCCGGAGACATTGACGTTTTAATCAACTCCGCCGGCAACGTCACCTTCAACCCGACGCTTGAGAGCGCGCTGCGGACGAACGTCGTCGGCACGCAGAACGTCATCGCGTTCGCTAAACGAATGCGTCGGCCCGCGCTCGTACACATCTCCACGTGCTTCGTCGCGGGCAATCGCACAGGCCCCGTTTGGGAGAGCGACCCTGTGCTCGGCTACTTCCCGCGCAAAGACGAATTAGTAGGCGTCGAGTTCAACGTCGAACAGGAGATAAGAGACTGCGCACGTCTCGCCGACCGCGTGCGTGATGAAGCGCGCGATGCGCTTCAGGTTGCGCGCTTCCGTGAGAGCGCGCGCAAGCGTCTGATTGAAGAGGGGCGCGACCCCGACGACCTCGACGCGATGGGTTTGGCCGTCGCGCGCGAGCGAAAACTCTGGACGCGCGAGCGCCTCACCGAACTCGGAATCGAGCGCGCGATCTTCTGGGGCTGGCCGAACATTTACACTTACACGAAGAGCCTCGGCGAACAACTCGTCGCGGCTGAGACGGAGATAGTTCGTTCAATCGTCCGCCCTTCAATCGTCGAGTCGGCGCTAACCTACCCGTTCCCCGGCTGGAACGAGGGTTTTACGACGACCGCCCCGCTCATCTTCATCGCGCTCAAAGGCCAGCAGCAGATTCCCGTCAACGACAAACTCATACTCGACATCACGCCCGTTGACCAAGTTGCAGCCGTCATGCTCGGCGTCGCTGCCGAAGCAATCGCGCGCGAGCCGCGCCTCGTCTATCAGGCCGCCACGGGCGACAGCAACCCGAACACGATGGAGCGCATCGTCGGCATGGTCGGCCTCTACAAGCGCAAGCACTTCACGGAGAAGGAGACGGGTTTCAAACTCGTCAACGAGATTGCCGCGCGCATGGAGTCGAAGCCCGTCACGCCCGAACGCTTCGACGCACTCTCCACGCCGATGGTCAACGCCGCCGCGCGCCGGGCTTCTTCGCTCCTCGACCGCGTTCGACCGCGTTGGGGCGGAGGCCGTTTCACAGACATCGTTGACCGCGCGAAGGCGACCGTGGAGCGCGTCGAAGAGTTTACGCGCGAGACCAAAGAAGCGTTCGACATGTTTCGCCCCTTCATGGTCGAGAACGCATACATCTTCCGCGCCGACAACGTCCGCTCGCTCTTCTCACAGGTTCGCAAAGACGAGCAGCACTTGCTCAAATGGAATCCTGAGTCGTTCGATTGGTACGACTACTGGATGAACGTCCACTTCCCCGGCCTCAAGAAGTGGGTCTTCCCCAAACTCGAAGAGGACATGCGCGCGCAACCCAAGCGCGTCTATACATACCGCGACCTGCTCGAACTCTTCGAGACATCGGCCAAGCGCTTCTCCACGCGCGTCGCCATGCGCATCGAGCGCGACGGCGAGCAGGAACAATATACCTACGCCGACATACGCGAACTCGCAACCCGCGCCGCCGCCTTCTTCGCCTCCGAAGGCGTCAAGCCCGCCGACCGCGTACTCCTCGTCAGTCACAACGCGCCCGAATGGGGCATCAGTTACTTCGGCGTGTTGAAGGCAGGCGCGACTTGCGTCCCGGTTGACCCCGAAAGTTCGACCGAAGAACTCGTCAACTTCACTCGCGCTTCGGGCGCAACAGGCATCATCATCGGCGAGCGCGCCGGCTCTGAACACCAAGACCTTCAAGAACAACTCCTCGAAGCCGGACTCGACGCGCGCCTCTGGCGCTACGCGGAAATCTTCGAGCTGACCGACGAGCGAACCGAAGACCAGCGCATCGCGCTTCTCCCGCCGCGCGTCTCGCCGAACACGGTCGCCTCACTCATCTTCACTTCGGGCACGACGGGAGTCCCGAAGGGCGTCATGCTCTCGCACAAGAACCTGACGAACATGGTCTCGATGCTCGCCTCCGTCTTCGAGATGGACACGGGCGACGGCGTTTTGTCAGTTCTTCCGCTCTATCACACGTTCGAGTTCTCCACGGGCTTCCTCACGCCCTTCAGCCGCGGCACGCAGATAACGTATCTCGCCGAACTGAACGGCGAAGAACTCGCGCGCTCAATCAAGAACGGACACGTCACGGGCATGGTCGGCGTCCCCGCGCTCTGGGAACTTCTGCACCGTCGCATCATGTCGCGCATGCGTGAGAACGGCGAGTGGATTGGCGGCGCGGCTGAGCTTCTGATGCGCCTCAACAGTTGGCTGCGCGACAAGACGCCGCTCAACCTCGGCCAAATCGTCTTCCTCCCGATTCATCAAGGACTCGGCGGCAAAATCCGCTACCTAATCAGCGGCGGCTCGGCCCTCAACGAAAAAATCAAGCGCGACATGCACGGCCTCGGCTTCACGATTCTCGAAGGCTACGGGCTGACCGAAGCCTCGCCCGTCTTAACCGTCACGCGACCGCGGAACGCTCTGAACGCCGCGAGCGTCGGGCGGCCACTTCCCGGCGTCGAGATACGAATTGCAGAAGCCGACGCCGCGACCGGCATCGGCGAAGTCATCGCGCGCGGCCCGAACGTGATGCTCGGCTATTACCAGAACGAGCACGCAACGCAGTCGGCAATCGTCGGGCGCTGGCTCTACACGGGCGACTTAGGCCGACTCGACGACGACGGCAATCTCTATCTCGTCGGTCGCTCGAAAGAGATAATCGTTGACACGAACGGCAAGAACGTCTATCCGGATGAAGTAGAAGAACTCTACAAAGACTCGTCCTACATCAAAGAACTCGGCGTCGTCGGGCTTCCAGACGGCATCGGAGAAAAGGTCGGCTGTCTCGTCGTCCCCGACTACGATTCCGACATCACGCTCCGACGCGAAGAGGTGCAGCGACGCGTCGAGAACCACTTCCGCGAAGTCTCCTCCACGCTTCCCTTCTTCAAGCGCGTCAAGTCGCTCTACTTCACCGACACGGAACTTCCGCGCACGGCCACGCGCAAGGTCAAGCGGCGCGAGGTCGTCCAAATCATTCAATCGCTCGAAGCCTCCAAGCGCGCAGGCATTACTGAAAAGACCGCGCCGCGCGAGCAGCACCACGACGCCGACTGGCTCATCGGATTGGTCGCCACAGTTTCTGGACGCGCGCGCGCGCAGGTCTCGCTCGATTCTCGACTCGGCGAACTCGGCTTCGACAGCCTCATGTTCGTCGAACTCGCATCGGCCATCGAAGCCGCGGGCGGAACGATTCTTTCGCCCGACACCTTGAACGAAGTGGTTGACGTGCGCGAGCTATACTCGGTCGTCAAACGCCGCGAGACGGCAGCCGCCAAACGCGCGGCGGAAGCGCGCGCCGAAGAAGACCGCCGCGTCGAGGAGCGCGAGATTTACGTCCCCTCGCTCGTACGCACACTCGGCAACCGCGCGGTTGACCGCGCGCAGCGTATGCTCTACGAGCGCGTGCTCGAAACACACGTCGAAGGACAGTCGAACATTCCGACGCACACGAACTTCATCGCCGCTACGAACCACACGTCGCACCTCGACACGGGGTTAATCAAGTACGCGCTCGGCGAGTATGGCCGCGACATGGTCGCGCTCGCGGCGGCAGACTACTTCTTCGACAACCGATACAAGCGCGCCTACATGAACAACTTCACGAACATCGTCCCCATCGAGCGTTCGGGAAGCCTCCGCCAGTCGCTCCGCCACGCGCGTTCATTTCTGGAGCGCGGCTACACCGCGCTCATCTTTCCCGAAGGCACGCGCTCGATGTCGGGCGAGATGGCCGAGTTCAAATCCGGCTTCGCATACCTCGCCTTGAACACGCGCACGGGGATTCTGCCCGCGTATCTTTGGGGCACATACGAAGCCTTCCCCAAAGGCTCGACCGTTCTCAAGGGTCGCAAGGTCGGCGCGCGCATCGGGCGCTTCCTCGACATAGAGGAACTCGAAGAACTGGCGCGCGGTCTGCCCAAAGCCGAAGCCTACAGGCTCATCGCCGCCCTCGTCCGGCACGAGATAGAGAACCTGCGCGACGGCACGCGCCACGCCTTCGACGCCACCAGTTTGCGCCGGCGCTGGAAGGCCGAACGCCGCCACGCGCACGACGAAGGCGAGCTTGCAACGACGGGAGACTGAAGAACTAAAGAAGTACAGTACCGCGAGCGGTAGCGAGCGGGTCGTCGTTTGGAAATCAAACTCCTATCCGTTTAAGTACACCCGCTCGCTACCGCTCGCGGTACTGTACTATTCCGGCCTCAATATTTATGCCGACGACTAAAAAAACCGCCGCGAAGAAGACTGCGACGAAGTCGAAGAAAGACGCCAGCGCGTCGAAGCCCGCGACGACAAGGCGCGTCGGCGCGTCGAAGACGCGTTCGCTCGCAAAGGTCGCGCGGCCCGCGACGCTCGTCACGGGCGGGACGGGTTTCTTGGGCGCGCACCTCGTCCGGCTTCTGGTCGAGGAGGGCGTGAAGCCTCTGCGCGTGCTCTCAACGTCAGAGCCTGAGTGGCTCGCGGAGTTGGGTGTGGAGACTGTGCGCGGTTCAATTACATCAACGGAAGATGTGGCGCGCGCGGTCGAGGGCGTCGCCGAAGTTTATCACTTGGCGGGGCGCGTCTCGCGCGATGCGAAGGACGCGCACGAGATGTACCGCCTGCACGTCGAAGGCACACGCTTGCTGTGCGAGGCGGCGAGCGCGGCATCGGTACGCTCTATCGTTCTGGCTTCGACGAGCGGCACAATCGCCGTCACCGAGGACGGCGACGTCGTTCCCGACGAGGAGTGGCCGACGCCGCTCGAAATCATCTCGCGCTGGCCCTACTACGCAAGCAAGCTCTATCAAGAGCGCGTCGCGCTTGAGAACTTCAACGGCAAGAACCGGCGTCTCGTCATAATGAATCCGAGCCTCCTGCTCGGCCCCGGCGACGAGCGCCTGAGTTCGACGAAAGTCGTACTTGATTTCCTCGCGCGCAAAATCCCGACCGTGCCCAAGGGCGGACTCAGTTTCGTTGACGCGCGCGACGCCGCGCGCGCCTTCCTGCGCGCGATGAGCGATGGCGCGCACGGCGAGCGCTATCTTCTCGGCGCGGCCAACTGGACGTTCGACAAATTCTTCGCGCGCCTCGAACGCATCACGAAAGTCTCCGCCCCCTTCATCACGCTCCCCTCGCGTCTCGCCGTCGCCGGCGCGCGCGGTCTTTCGTCGCTCTTCCGCCAATGGAAACTCGCCCCGCCCGTCGAACCCACCGAAATCGAGATGGCCGAATACTTCTGGTACTTGGACGCCACCAAGGCGCAATCCGAACTCGGCTTCTCGCCGCGCGACCCTTCAGAGACGCTCCTCGACACGACCAACTACGTCCGCGAAAACTTCCTCGGCGAATCGGCTTTTCGCAACGCCGTTTGAATTTCGTCGCTCGCATCCTCGGAAGAAATTTTTAACACAGAGGACACGGAGACACGGAGGCACGGAGCGAATACAGAGGATTTCAAATTTTGAAATTTCAAATCTCAAATCTGAAATTTCAAATTTGAAATCTTCCGTGGCTGCGTGTCCTCTGTGTTCAATCGCGCGGACAACGAACGCGAAGCGCACCCGGAAGGATTTCGAACTCGGCGGGCAGACGCCCGACAAGTTCGCCGTCAACTTCAAGCTTTACAACTTCGTCTGATGCGGGTCGCGCCTTGATGCGGCGCGCGTGCGCGTGTCGAACCTGTTGCATGCCGAGGTGCGTGCCGAGGTATAGGCGGTAGGAGTTTGCGAGCACGGTCAGCGTGCTCATGTCGCCGATGGCGACAACGTCGAGGAGTCCGTCGGTCAACTTCGCCGTGGGCGCAATCTTCATCCCGCCGCCGAAGTAGCGCGCGTTGGCGACGCAGAAGTTCGTGATGGTCAACTGCGACTCTCGTCCGCCGTCAATCGAGACGCGCACGCGCGGCTTCTCAAACTCCAAGGCCGCCTGAACGGTCGCAAACGCGAACGAGACTTTTCCGCCGAGCACGCGCGACGCCAAAGGCGGAAGCCCCGCGCGCGTCTTCACGCGTCGAATCACGTCGCCGCCCATCCCGAACGACGCGACGTTCAAGAAGAAACGCGACTCCTCCTCGCCGCGCTCGTTCGTGAACGCTACGCGCCCGGCGTCCGTGGCGAGCGTACGCCCGTCGCGCAAAGTGCGTGCGGCGTCCGCGGCGCGCGCCGGTATCTTCAAAGTGCGACGGAAGTCGCCGCCCGTCCCCGAAGGAAGCACGCCGAGTTCGGCATTTGAATCCGTGCCCGCGCGCAAGATTCCGTTTGCGACTTCGTTTATCGTGCCGTCGCCGCCCGCAGCGATGATGAAGCGACGACCCGCGCGCGCCTCGCGCTCCGCAATCTCGACGGCCTCGCCGCCGCGCCGCGTGAAGGCGACGCTGAACGCGCCGAAGTGACGCCGCAACTCGCTCGCGGTCGCGGGCCAAGCCTTTTCGGTCGCGCCGCGCGCCGAAGCCGGGTTGACGATGATGAGAGGCAACGTGTTTGACATCCTAACGTGATTGCGGATTGCGGATTGCGGATTTGCGATTGCGCACAACGTCAGTACCGCGAGCGGTAGCGAGCGGGTCAGCCTGATTGAGTTGAGCCGCACTCTGAAACGAACCCCGCTCGCTACCGCTCGCGGTACTGTATTCACGTTCGGCGCGATCCTGTTCGCCGAGTTCGGCGATTTTGGTCATCGTGAAATCGGCAATCTCTTTGTAGGTGCGAACGGAGTCGCGCTTGTCGTAAAACTCGGAGAAGTCAATCGCGGGGCCGAAGCGGACGCGCACCGCTTCGCCGCCGCGCCAGTTGCCGAAGACTTGGCGCGCGAGATTGTTCCCCAATCCGGCGATGAAGACGGGGACGACTTGCGGGCGCGCGTCCTTAATCAACTTGCCGACGCCGGGCTGCGGGCGCAGGTAAGAATAGATGTCGGCGCTCTTGTTGCGCGTGCCTTCGGGGTGGAAGCCTACGACGTTGCCCGCGCCATCGCGGCACAGGTGCGTGAGCACGCGCATCGAGCACTTGTCGAACTCGCGCTTCTCAAGCTTCGGGTTGTCGCCGCCCGCGAAGAAGGGCGGAAACATCGAGAACCAACCCATCACGAAGTTGACGAAGAGGCCGCCGAGCGAGTCGTAAAAGAAGCGTCCGCGGACGGGGAAGAAGAGTTGCTTCGGCCAGCGCGTGCGCTTGAACAGTACGGTCGAGACGACATACATGTCGAAGAACGAGCGGTGGTTTGCGACGAGGAGCAGAGGGCGCGAGTGCGAGACCGACTCGACGTGTTCGAGTCCATAGACGCGCATCAGGTTGTAGGTCGAAAGCTGAATCCAGCCCGCGCCTATCGTGCGCTGGCAGAAAGTCCAGAAGCGCTTCCAAGCGCCGCGGTTCATTCTCCATGCCAAACGAAACGCGAAGCGCTCGAACGGCGACAGCACGGCCAACTCTTCCGCCGCCGGCCTAATCGGGCGTGCCTCGTCGCGCGTTATCTCAACCGCTGTTTCCGCCGGACTGTTCATCTTCATCCGGCTCAAAGTTAATAGACGCGCGCGCGGGCGCGCAAGCGGCGGCGTGACTATAAGACCATCCGGCGCGCGTGTGTCAACGACTGTTAACCACGGAGGCACAGAGGACGCAGAGCGAGCACAGAGGATTAAAACTCTGTGCTCGCTCTGTGTCCTCTGTGTCTGCGGTGGTTAATTCAGATGCGAATGGTAGTGCGCTAGTCTATCGAAAAATACTTCGCCTCTTCGTGGTGGACGATGATGGCCGAAGTTGACTGTTCGGGGACGAGTTGAAACTCCTCGCTCAACTCGACGCCGATGCGTTCGGGCCTGAGCAACTCGAAGAGCTTCGTCTGGTCTTCGAGGTTCGGGCACGCGGGATAGCCGAAGCTGAAGCGCGAGCCTTGATAGCCTTGATGAAACAGTTTCGCAAGCTCCGCGGCATCCTTGTCGGCTATACCGAGTTCCTCGCGCACGCGCTTGTGCCAGAGTTCGGCGAGCGCTTCGGCTGCCTCGACGCTCAAGCCGTGGAAGTAGAGATAATCGGAATAATTGTCTCCACTGAAAAGCTCGTGCGCATACTCGCTCGCGCGACGACCGACCGTGACGAGGTGAAACGCCGCAACGTCCATGCGCCCCGACTCCTTCGACGCGAAGAAGTCGGCGAGACACAGGCGTCGGCCCGTCGTCTGTCGCGGGAAGCGGAAGCGCACGCGCTCCGTGCGTTCGTCTTCGTGATAGACGACGAGGTCGTTACCCTCCGACTGCGCGGGGAAATAACCATAGACGACGCGCGGCGCGAGAAGCCGGTCGCGCTTCGAGCGCTCTTTCAGTTCTTCATAGACGGGCCGGACTTTCTCCGCGACGAACGCGCGATATTCTTCCGCCGACTTGCGGCCTTGCTTAAACTGCCATTGTCCCTTGAACAGCGCGGTCTCATTAACGAACGCGAACACTTCATCGAGCGAAACGTCGGCGATTACGCGCGAGCCGTAGAAGGGCGCGCGCGGAATCGGAGCATGAGGGTTCACGTCCGAACGCGTCGTGTCCGACGTGTCGCCCGCGGCGACGCGCGGCGCGCGCGCCGGACGACGCACGCCGAGTTTCGCGTCCTCGCCGACGAGTTCCTCCGGGTCGTCTTCCGTCGCCGCTTCAGACGCGACGCCCGCGGCCTTCGCCGCGACCGATTTCGACTTCTTGCCGTTCGCGCCTTCAAGCTTCTCGACGTTCGCGTCCCCGGTCGCGCCCTTGAGCGCGTCCATGATGTGCAGGCCGTCGAAGGCGTCCTTCGCGTAGAAGAGCGCGCCCTTGTAGAGCGACTTCAAGTCTTCGTCAACGTAGCGACGGTTCAAGGCCGCGCCGCCCAAGACGACGGGCACGTTGATGCCGCGCTCGGTCATCAGTTCGAGATTCTCCTTCATCACGAGCGTTGATTTAACCAGCAGCCCGCTCATTCCGATTGCGTCGGCCTTGTGCTCCTCGAAAGCGCTGAGGATGTTCTCAATCGTCTGCTTGATGCCGAGGTTGACGACGCGGTAGCCGTTATTGGTCAGGATTATGTCAACTAGATTCTTGCCGATGTCGTGTACGTCGCCCTTGACGGTTGCGAGCACCATCGTCCCCTTCGCCGTTGCGCCGCCCTTCTTCTCCATGAAGGGTTCGAGAAAACGCACAGCGGCCTTCATCACTTCCGCCGATTGAAGTACGAAGGGCAACTGCATCTGCCCGCTTCCGAAAAGGTCGCCGACGGTCTTCATGCCGTCGAGAAGAATTTCGTTGATGATGTCGAGCGCCGGGTAGCTACGAAGCGCGAGGTTAAGATTATCTTCGAGTCCTTGCTTCTCGCCGTCAATGATGTGCCGCTTGAGTCGCTCCTCGACGGGCAGGTCGCTCGTGTCTTGTTTCGCGCTCTTCGTCGTCACGCCCTCGAAGAGTTTTGTAAACTCGGTGAGCGGGTCGTAAGTGCAAACTTCGCCGTCGAACTTTCGCCTGTCGTAAATCAACTCGCGCGCGACCTCCAACTCGCGCTCGCCTATCCGGTTGAGCGGGACGATCTTGCTCGCGTTGACGATTGCCGCGTCGAGTCCGGCCTCTACAGCGTCGTGCAGGAAGACTGAGTTTAAGACGACGCGCGACGCCGGACTCAAACCGAAAGAGATGTTTGAGACGCCGAGAAGCGTCGAACAACCGGGCAACTCCGACTTGATGCGGCGAATCGCTTCGATGGTTTCGAGCGCGTTGCGACGGTCTTCTTCGATGCCCGTCGAGATTGGAAGCGCGAGCGGGTCGAAGAAGATGTCGTGCGCGGGAAACTCAAGTTCTCCGGTCGCCTGTTCAAAAGCGCGCTTCGCAATCTTGAACTTGCCTTCGGCGGTGCGCGCCATCCCCTCTTCGTCAATCGTTCCGACCACGATGCCAGCGCCGTACTCCTTCGCCAACTCGAAGACTTTGCGGAAACGCGGCTCGCCGTCCTCGTAGTTGGTCGAATTCAGGATGCACTTGCCGCCCGCGTGCTGAAGGCCCGCCTCCATCTTCTCCCACTCGGTCGAGTCGAGCATGAGAGGCAAACGTACGTTCGTCACTAAGCGCGACGCGAGTTCGTGCATGTCGCGCACGCCGTCGCGCCCGACGTAGTCAACGTTAACGTCTAAGACGTGCGCGCCCTCGCGCTCCTGCTCGCGCGCGAGCGAGACGAGTCCGTCCCAGTCCTCAGAGTTCAGCAACTCTCTCATCTTCTTCGACCCCGACGCGTTGACGCGCTCGCCGACGATGAGAAACGAAGTGTCCTGACGAAAGGGCTGCTGCTGGTAGAGCGACGAGCACGCGGGCAGAAGCGGCGCGTCGCGGCGCAGCGGCGTCAAGTCTTTGACGGCTTCGACCACGGCGCGAAGATGCGCGGGCGTCGTACCGCAACAGCCGCCGATGATTGAGACGCCGAGGTCGCGCGCGAAGTGTTGAAGCTCGCGCGCGAGCGTCTCGGGCGTCTCGCGGAAGACGGCGTGGCCGCCGACGTTGTCTGGAATGCCCGCGTTCGGAATGACGGAGACGGGGAAGCGCGAGTTCTGACAAAGGTATCGGACGTTCTCGGTCATCTGCTGCGGCCCGGTGGCGCAGTTCATCCCGACGATGTCAACGGGGAACGACTCGATTGCCGTGAGCGCCGCGCCGATTTCCGTCCCTAAGAGCATCGTTCCTTGAAGCTCGATTGTGACCTGCGCGATGACGGGCACGCGGCGGCGCGACTGGCGGAACTCGCGGAATATGCCGATGAGCGCGGCTTTAAGTTGAAGCAAGTCTTGACAGGTTTCGACGATGAGAAGATGGACGCCTCCGTCTAACAATCCGCGCGCCTGTTCGCCGTAGGCGTCGCGCGTCTCAAGGAACGAGACGTGGCCGAGCGTCGGCAACTTCGTCCCCGGCCCCATCGAGCCTGCGACCCAGCGCGGCCTGTCCTTCGTCGAAAAATCCGACGCGACGCGTCGCGCCAGCCGCGCGGCCTTGACGTTCAGTTCGTAGGCCATGTGGCCGATGCCGAACTCGCCCAAGACGATTGAAGTTCCGTTGAACGAATCGGTCTCGATAACGTCGCAGCCGACTTCGAGGAAACCGGCGTGAACTTTTTCAACCGCGTCGGGGCGCGTGATGAGAAGGTTCTCGTTGCAGTTTTCAAACTGCGGGCCGCCGTAGTCTTCAACGGTCAGACCCTGCGCGTGCAGGTTCGTGCCCATCGCGCCGTCGAAGACGACGACGCGCTCGCGTAGAGTTTTGAGAAAGTCAGTCATTAATAGCTGTTGGCTATTAGCTGTTAGCTGTTAGCCAACCCTTCAGAATCCGTATCAAGCTAAAAGCCAAAAGCTAAGAGCTAACAGCTTAAAAAAAAGTCCCGCGCCAAACAACGCGGGGCTTCTTTCTTAAGCCTTATTTTTTCGGGCCTCCTCGGAGGAGACGCGCCGAGCTGTTTAGCTGTTTATTTTACGTGGCCGCAAGTCGCCTTAACTCACCACGTTTGTCCGTCGCGTTAATTGAAACACCGGCGCGCGCGCGTGTCAAGGCCCGGTTTTCGTGACCTTCTCCCAGTCTTTGCTCAACGCTTCGGCGACCTCCTCGGCGCGGTCAGTGGTCAGTAGGTTTCGCAATGCGGGCGTTGCAGTCGTTGCCCTGACTGTATAACAGTGAAGGTCTTCCCATTGACCACTGACCACCGACCACTGACCACTGACTACTGCTTTTCCACATCTTTTGTGTTAACTTCCCGCCGACGGACGCGTGCGTTGCGCCCTCCTCTTATGCGACGAGCAATCTACCCCGGCTCATTCGATCCAGTGACGAACGGCCACCTCGACATCATCGAGCGCGGCTGCAAACTCTTCGACGAAATCATCATCGCCATTCTCGTCAACACGGAGAAGAAGGCGCTCTTCTCCGTAGAGGAGCGGCGCGAGATGTTGGAAGACGCGCTGACTCAAATCGAGTGTGACGACTGCGTCCTAAAAGTTGATTCGTTTCAAGGACTCCTGATGCGCTACGCCGTGGAGCAGGAAGCCGATGCGGTGGTGCGCGGCATACGCGCGATTTCGGATTACGAGTATGAGTTACAGATGGCTTTGATGAATCGCCGGCAAGAGCCGCGCATCGAGACCGTCTTTATGATGGCCGCGGAAGCCTTCTCTTACGTCAGCTCGCGTCTAGTCAAAGAGGTCTATTCGCTCGGCGGAACGATTGAAGGTCTCGTCCCGGCGACCGTCGAAGAACGAATGCGAAGTAAGTTCGGAAGAAATTGAGACCCCGCGCGCGTTACGGTGTTATACTTCTCAAACCTTCCCCTGAAACTTTACGCGCGACCGTCGCCAAACTTTGAGCACGGTTCGCGTCTCAACGGAAAACAAGGAGGGACAGGTATGCCAAGAGGCGACAAGGGCAGTTACACAGACAAGCAGAAGCGGCAGGCTGAGCACATCGAAGAGAGTTACGAGGAGCGCGGCGTGTCGAAGGGCGAGGCCGAGAAGCGCGCTTGGGCGACCGTGAACAAGTCTTCGGGCGGCGGCAAGAAGAGCGGTTCGGGCCGCGGAAAGAGTGAGAACAAATCGTCGGCGAAGAAGGGCGGCAAAAAGGGCGGAAAGAAAGGCGGGTAGAAGGCCGCCAAGAAAGGCGGTTCAAAGGAAGGCGGTTCGAAGAAACGCTAGTTCGATTCGTCTGAACTATCTCGCGGCGGCGTGGAAACTCGCCGCCGTTCTCTTTTCCATGCGTCCGCGTCGTTGCGCGCGCGTGTGAATTGAGTTTACCATCGGGCGGTCGCCGTAAACATCTCGAAGGAATCAGGGAAACGGATGGCAGAGACCGTCAGGGAACTCAGCTTCAGTCCTTCTCGAAACGTCGCGCGGATGCAGCCGTCTTCCACGCTCGCGGCGATGCAGGCTGCGCTCGCGATGAAGGCCGAAGGTCTCGACGTTGTTGACTTCGGGCCGGGCGAGCCTGACTTCGACACGCCCGCGCACATCAAAGAGGCCGCCGCCGAAGCGATGCGCGCCGGCCAGACCAAATACACGCCGACCGCCGGCACGCGCAAGCTTCAAGAGGCAATCGTCGCCTACTACGAGCGCGAGTTCAGCGCTTCGCTAGAAGTTGGCGACGTGATGGCGACCGCGGGCGGCAAGCAGGCCATCTTCAACGCGGTCTGCACGCTCTGCGGCGAGGGCGACGAAGTCCTGATACCGCGTCCTTACTGGGTGACGTTCCCCGAAATCGTCACGTTCGCGGGCGCGACTCCCGTCTTCATTGACACCGAACGAACAGGCTTTCAACTAACGGCGGGCGAAGTGGCCGCCGCCGTCACGCCGCGCACGCGTCTCATCATAATCAACTCGCCCTCGAACCCTTCGGGCCGCGTCATCCCGCCCGCCGAGTTTAGAAAGATTATGGAAGTGGTAGCGGAGCGCGGCCTCTACGCGGTCTCCGACGAATGCTACTTGCGGTTCGTCTATAAGCCCGCGGAGGTCTTCAGCGCGGCGTCTCTGCCCGCGGAGTTGCGCGCGCACCTGTGCATCGCGGGTTCTTTCTCGAAGACTTATGCGATGACGGGCTGGCGCATAGGCTACTCGATTGCGCCCGCCGCTTGGACGCGCGAGATGAACAAAGTGCAGAGCCATTCGACGAGCAATCCGAGTTCGATTTCGCAGGCGGCGGCGGTCGCGGCCTTCACGTCTTCGCAGGAATGCGTCGCGGAGATGCTCGCGGAGTACGGGCGCAGGCGCGACTGGCTCGTCCGCGAGTTGCAGAGCGTCCCCGGCTTCCGCTGCCTCGAACCCGAAGGCGCGTTCTACGCCTTCCCCGACGTTCGCGGCTGCTTCGGCGACGAAGTGAAAACGTCAGCCGACTTCGCCGACAAACTCCTGCGAGAAGCGCAGACGGTCGTAACCGACGGCGCGGGCTTCGGCACGGAAGGCTTCATACGCATCTCCTACGCGACCTCAATGGAGCGCATCCGTGAAGGCGTCGCGCGCATACGCCGCGTCGCGGAGAAGTACGCGAGCTGAAAGCAGTAGCAGTAGTCAGTAGTCAGTAGATTCAGCTTCCGAGTCGTTCGTGCTTCATGTTAGAGCCGGACGACTCGGAGGCGATTTTCTACTGACTACTGGCTACTGACTACCGGCTACTTCTTCAGTAGATGTTGAAGTTGTATTCGAGGACGATGTACTGCGAGACCGTGTGCCCGTCCTTCTGCGCGGGGCGGAACTTGATCTGACGGGCGGCGTGGATTGCGCGCTCGGTCAGCCCGTCGGGCAGACCTTTTATGACGTTGATGCTCGTCACTTCGCCCGACGATGAGAGAATCGCGCGCAGGCGCACGACGCCCGTGACGTTGTTGCGTCGCGCCTCCTCCGTAAAGCCCGGCTCAGGCTTGAATGTGATGACCGCACGGACGGAGACTTCGTTCTGCTTGAACGGGCGCCCGTAATCAATATTGCCTCCGCCTCCGCCGCCGCCCGGCCCGCCGCCGCCCAAGTGCGCGTCGCCGCCGCCCGTGTTAGAGCCGCGCCCCGGCCCAAGGCCCGTCCCTTCGCCTTGCCCCATGCCGCCGCCAGAACCCGCCCCCATTCCGCCGCCCGAACCCGGCCCTGAAGAGGGCGTCGTCGAAGTCGAATTCGGCAAGCCGTAGGGCACGTCGCGCGTATCTTCCTTAACGAGAAGCGGGTCGACGTTCATCGTCACGGGCGTCGGAAGATGCGGATTAGGGACTGACGGAGGCTTCGGGTTGGCCGTCAGGATTGGCTGGACGAGTTGTGGCGTCGGCAGTTTGCCAACCGACGCTTCGAGTTCTTCACGACGCCCGCCGCCGCCGCCGCCCTGCGGCTTCTCATACTTGGGCTTTGAGCCGCCGCCCTTGCCTTCGTTCGTCCCGGCAGGCCCTTTGTCGGGCTTCTCCTGCTCCCTCGGAATCTCTTTGTCGAGCCAGCCTTGAAACTCAAGTTGCTCACCGGCGTCGGCGCGTAGCGCCGCGTTCCGTGTGCGAAGGCTTTCGATGGCGAAGACCGAGCCGATGAGAAGCGTTATGAGGACGAACGAAGAGAGCGTCGCAAGCGCGACGTTGCGTTGCGAGAAGAAGCCCCAAGCCGCGTTTGAGTAGGCGGCGACGGTGCGTCCCGTAAATCCAAGCGGGTCGCGTTTGAACTCAGGCCAAGTCAACTCCGCGTCGCGCCCGACGCTTCGGAGTTCGCGCGCAAGCCGTCGCGTCAGGCCCTCGCCTTCGACGAACGTCAGCCTGTACTCGTCGCGCGCGAACGGGAACGCCGTCTGCCGCCAAAGGTCGCTTCGGATTTCCTGTGACATACGCTTCCTTAACCTTTCTTCGTAACCCGGCCAAAAATCTTCACCGGGGAGTGTTGCTTCCACGCCAGCGTCGAAGACGTGCAGCGTCTCGGCCATCGAGCGATAGCGCGCGAGACACGCGTCGCAACGCCCCAACTCCTCCAAGAGAGACGAATCGCGCACCGCCTCCATCTCGCCGAACAGAAGGTCAACCAGCCTTTCGTTTGTAGCCTCGCAATCGTGCATCACAACCTTCAACGCTCAACTCTTGCCGCCCGCCGCCAACGGCTCGCCCTCCTTCGCGCCGATGCCGAACGACGCGCGCAGCTTCTCAAGAGAGCGAAACAGAGACTTCTTCACCGAACCCACCGAGCACTCGAAGACTTCCGCAATCTCCTGACACGTCATCCCCTCGCGGTGCTTCAGCAGAAAAATCAGACGCTGTTTTTCAGTCAACTCGCCCAGCGCGCCCAGAACTCGCTCCGCGAGAATCTTCTTGTGGAAACCGTTCTCCGCGTCGGCGTGCGTCGTCGCCGCAAGCGCGCGCTCGTCCGTCAAGTCTTCGAGGCTATCGAAGCGGACTGTTGTTTTCACTTCGTCGCGAGTCATCGTCATCGCGCGCTTGGCGTTGAGGAACGAGTTGACGGCGATGCGTCGCAGCCAAGTGTAGAAACTCGACTCGAAGCGGAAGCCTGAGAGCGACTTGAACGCCTTCAACCAAACTTCCTGCGACAAGTCTTCGGCGTCCTCGGCGTGGCGGCAGTAATGTAGCGCGAGCGTATAGACGCGCCGCTCGTACTGTTTAGCCAGCAGGCAGAAGGCTTCGAGGTCGCCTTCTTGCGCGCGCCGGATCAGTTCGTCTTCGCTGGTCAAATCAAATCCCCAAGGGCAAGCTCGTTACAAGAGACACGGCGCGGCGAAACGGGTTGGCCGCGCGCGGAAAAATTTTGTGCTCTGATGAGGCTTCGGCCTTTGAAGGTTGGACGGGCAGGGCAGGCGAAACAAAACTTCGGCCAGCGGATTACAAGGATGGATAAACCACAGAGGCACAGAGAACACGGAGGTTGCACAGAGATATTCCAATTCTCTGTGCAACCTCCGTGTTCTCTGTGCCTCTGTGGTTAACTTCTTATAAGCTAACGCGGCACTGTATCTAACCGTCGTCGTTTACTCCGAAGTCTTCTCCTTCTTCTCCGTCACGAGCCTCGAAGAGACCGCCGTCAAAAGCCTTGGGAACGTCCCCAGAGGCGTGCGGCTCTCGACGTAGAAGCCGTCGGTCTGCGTGACGCCGAAGGCGAAGCTCGGTCTTAAGTTTGCGCGCTGGCCTTCGGTCTTAAACGCCTCCTCGCCTTTGAGCGTGTGGCCGAGGTGGTTCAAGTATTCCGTGTTCGAGTTGTAATAGACGAACTGCGGCTGCCCCGCGGCTTGCGACTTCGCCGACGCGTACGCCGCGCTCGCGCTCAACGCGCGCCCGCCCTGCGCCGTTTCAATCACGCGCTCGACCATCGCGCCCTTGCCGCTCGCCACGAAGTTGCCGCCGACGAACGCATACTCAAGTCCGTGCTCCTTCTCGCCAGCGATTGTGTGAATCGCAACGCCCTTGTAATCGCGCTCCGTCAGGGCGCGCTTCTCGTGCTCCGCAAACTTCACGAGCGCCCGCGCGAAGGCCGCCTCGTCCTTCAACGCGAGTAGGACGACTCCGCCCGGCTCTTCGCCCGCCGCGAGTTGCGCCGCGCAGAATTCCGTTCCGAGCGAGCCGAGGAGTTCGCCGCGCATGTCAACGCCCGTCTTCTCTGTGAACTCCGAGAGCGCGTCAGCCGGCGTCTTGTGTCCGGCCTGCCCGGCAACCTGACTCATCAACGCGACCATCTGGTCGAAGGTCTGCGGCGCGTTCGCTATCGAAGCGTCGAATACTTGCACGGCGTCTTCCGGCACTAACGCTAGGAGCGAGCCTTGCGTCGGAGGATTCGCGGCGACGGTCGCGAGCACGCCGTCGCGGTGCGGCGCGACCACGACGAAGCGCTCGACCACGCGCCCGTCCTCGAACGCGCTCGTGAACGCAACCGACTCCACGCTCGACGCACCCGACCCGTGGAAGAATTCCTTGAAGGCATTGACGCTCTTCTGCTCGTCGCCCGGCGGCGCGCCGTCAACGATGCGCGTCAGCGCCGCGCCGTCAACGAAGCCGAACATCCCGTCAACCGATTTCGAGCGCGCACGCGCATGCGCGAACGTCTGGTTCGTTTCGAGCGAAGGAGTTTTGCCATCGCGCACGTCGAGCAGACGTTTGATTGCATCCGATGTGTTCGACAAGTAGAGCGTGGTTTTCACGTGCGCGTAAGAGAACCCGTGCCGGCCTTCCGGCGCGACCGAGTTAATCTCCCTGTCGCCGTAGTTCTCCGTCTTCGTCGTCACGCCCTTCTCTTCCGAACGACTGACGAGACTCAACACGCGCCGCTCGAACGTCCATCGCGCGTTCCAATCGTTGAACTCCGCGACTAAAGCGAACTGCGGCTCAGGCCGCCCCTCGGCGTTCGCCGCGACGCCGAGGAGCGCAATCGCGTAACTCGCGTCGAGCGCGCCCGCGTGGTTCGCGCCCATCATGAAGACGGAACTGGCCGACTCGTTCTCCTTCGTGAACTCGCGCCAAGCCTCCGACTCGATAACGTGTAGCGCCTGCGCGCGAAGGTCGTTGACTTCGATGAAGCCGACCGTGTCGGCGGGCACGAAGCGTTCGAGCCGCGGGCTTTGGGCCTTCGACGGTCGCGCAAGCTGTACGACCGCGAGCAGGAGCGCCAACACGACGACGCCCATCGCAATGATTACCGATTTGCGTTTCAGAATTTCCACAATCCACCTCCGTTAAGAACAATGCGGAATGATGAATGATGAATGATGAATGATGACAGCGGCCCTGCCTTTCATTCATCACTCATCATTCCGCATTCATCATTTCACTTCATCTCCTTGCGCGCGAAGACGAACTGCGCGGCGACGTACAGCGTGGCCGAGACCGCGAGCATGATTAGAATCGGCACGGGGTCGAGCCGCCCGTAAAGCGAGAGGTCAACGTTACCGTCTTTGCTGCGCGTCGCGGCGCTGATGATCAAGTCGAAGAGGTTACTGCCGAAGTAGTAGAACATCCCGACCAGAGAAATCCCGCCCGCGATGACCGCTATCCACCATTTCTCGAGCCACACGGAGAAGAGGAACACGGCGGAATAGACCATCAGAGAGATGATCATCGTCCACACAGTTCCGCGCACGCCGTTCGAGATGACCAAACGGTACGCGCCCCACGAACCCGCCAGCGTCACGTTCGTCGCAACAGCCGTCGAGACCGCATAGACGACCGTGAGCGTCGAAAGAATCGAAATCCCCACGCACGTCGTCGCCTGCACAGCGCCGACCGCGTACTTGAAGAGTAGAACCTGCCAGCGCTTCACGGGCCGCTCGAAGATGAAGAACATGCTTCGATTATCCAACTCCGCGCCGACCGACCCGACCGCGAAAAAGGCGAGCAGGAACAGCCCCGCCGAAATCAAAAACCCCGACTGCATTATGAGCGCGATTTCCAAAGCCTGTGTGACAATCGCGTTGCTCATCGCGTAGAGGTCGAATCGCGCGCTCTCGCGCAACAGAAGCGACAGCGTGGCGATTCCGAGCGGGATGTGAAACGCGACGGCGAACGCGAGCCACTTCCAACGCGTCTCGCGCCACTCCTTCCAGAGCATCGCCTTGAAAATCTCTTTCGTCACAGGCCCGCCCTCCTCTCGCGCTCCGCGCGCACCGTATTCACGAAAATGTCCTCAAGCGAAATCGGCAACACTTCCGCGTCCGACACGCCGCGTTCGGCGAGCGCCTTCAAGGTCTCGTCGCCGAAGCCGTGAACCGTCAAAACCTGTTCGTATCGTCCGTTCTCAATCGCCAGAAGACCCGGCACGCCCGCCACTTCGGGCCGCGTCCCGTTCGTCGAGTAGCGCACGCGCTTGTAAGACGACTTGATTTCGTCAATCGAAGAGACCATCAACAACTCGCCGTCGTTGATAATGCCAACGTAGTCAGCCACGCGCTCGACCTCTTCGACGATGTGCGACGAGAAAAGCACGGTCTTTCCTTCGTCGCTAATCTCCGCGACGATGTTTTCGATGAAGTCGCGCCGGACGATTGGGTCTAATCCCGAAGTCGGTTCGTCGAGGATGATGAGTTCGGGGTTGAACGAGAGCGCGAGGAGCAAACAGAGCCGGGCGCGGTTGCCGCGCGAAAGCTGTTTCACTTTCTTCTCGGGCGGAAGGCTGAAACGTTTGAGAAGGTCTGAGGCTTTCTTGTCGTCCCAGTTCGAGTGGAACGCGCGCGTGAAGCGAAGGCTTTCGGCGACCGTCATCCATTCGTAGAGGTAACGGTTTTCAGAGACGTAAGCGACGCGCTTGCGAATCTCCACTGGGTCTTCTTCGAGCGGACGACCGAGTATTCGGATGCGCCCGCGGGTGGGCCGGAGGTGTCCGACGAGCATCTTAATGATGGTTGACTTCCCCGCCCCGTTCACGCCGAGCAACCCGAAGACCGTGCCCTTCAAGACCTTCAGGTCAACGCCCTTCACCGCCTCAAACTTGCCGAACGTGCGCCCCAAGTTTTCCAACTCGATGGCATAGACGTTCTCCTCGATTTCACTCTTCATAAATTTTTTAGTCGCTGCAAGCGCCAACCTGATTCACTTGCCGACCGTCTCCGACTGCCGCGACTGTACGATTTTTTCGAGCACGCGCTCGAAGGTCTCGCGCAGTTCATTCTCTTCGAGTCCGAGGTTGAAGCCCTCTACGAGAGCCTTCTCTATCAACTCGCCCAAGACCTTCCGCCGCTCGTTCTTCGACACCCTCACGCCCTGACTCGAAACGAACGTGCCCGCGCCCTGACGCTTGTAGATGACGCCCTCGTATTCGAGGTCGAGATAAGCGCGAGCCACCGTGTTCGGGTTAACCGCCAAGTCAACCGCCAACTGCCGCACGGAAGGCAGAGGGTCTTCAGGCATCAGCCGCCCCATCGCGATGCTCGTCTTTATCTGGTTGACGATCTGCATGTAAATCGGCAGTCCGTTCGACGCGTCAATGGTTATGAACACGCTCTTAGAGCCTCACTGTACTAGTTGACTAATACAGTATCCCGAAATACGGCCTGAGTCAACGGAGAGTTTCAAAAAATTCAAAAGGCAGTAGCCCGACCGTCAGGGAGGTCATCCGTAAAGGCAAAAGGCAAGAGGCAAAAGGCAAAAATAAGAAGGAGGATGAGAGGCACGCTGGCCTTCATCCTCCTTTTGCCTCTTGCCTTTTGCCTTCTACCTAGCGCCCTCCCTCACGGTCGGGCTACTGCCGTATGTCTCGCCTGTTCTAACTACTTAACCGTCTTCGCGCCGTTGCCCGCGGGCTGTTCCAGACCGAGCCTGTCTTTGAACAGGCTGAGCAAAAGGAGCGTGCCGATGCCGCCCGCGCCGTCGCCCGCGCCGCCCGAAGCGAGTATGTCGGGCGTGATGCGGACGCCTTTTTCGCCGATGACTTTCAAGGTCTCGACGAGCGCGACGCCCTGCGGGCCGAGGGCGTTTACCTGCTCGTGGTAGGCGACGCCCTGCGCCTCGCCCATCAGTCGAACCTTTTCGGCTTCGGCCTTGCCGGTCGTCAGGATGTAGTGCGCCTCGCCGTCGGCCTCGGCCTTTCGCTGCTCGGCGCGGCGGCCTGAGATTTCGACGCCGACCGTGGCCGACATCAAATCGCGCTGGTTGTCCGCCTGCGACTTCGTTCTCTCTAACTGGATGCGCTTCTCTTCGGCCTCGCGCTGCGCGTTGAACATGTTCTGCCGCTGCTCGGCGAGAATCTTTTCGGTCTGCGTCTTCATCAACTCTTCGGGAAGATGTATGTGGCAGATGAGGACGTTCACGACATCCACGTGATACTTCAGAAGGTGCGTGCGCACGCGCGCCTCGGCGCGCTCCTGTTCCTCGTGGCGATTCTGTAGGTATGCCATCGCCGACGACTCGGAAGCTTGATTGCGGAAGATCGAGTCAATCAACGGGTGCATCACGTTTTGAATCAAGCGGTCAATGCCGCCGATCTTTGCGACCATGAAGGGCGCATCTTCGGGCTTGACGCGGAAGACGACGCGCACTTCGAGTTGCATCGTGAAGCCGTCTTTGGAGATGACCTCGAACGGATTGAACGTGTTCGTCACCTCGCCCGAAGTCCACTCGACCGTCTGGTTCGTCGTCGGAATGATAATCGGCGTGACGGCGAGCGTGTTGACGTAGTAGCGACCGGGGCCGACGACCGATTCCTGTATGCCGCGATAGCCTTCGGGGACGACGTAGGCTTCGTGCGCGCCTTCGTCGAGACGACGGTCGGCGGGGTCGGTCAGCATCAAGTCTTCTTCAATCTCTTCAACCGAGCGGTCTTCGTCGTCGAGCTTGTCGAGGCGCGTTGCGGCCTCGGAGACGTGCTGCTTCTCCTCGCGCTCCATGCGTTCGCGCACCTTGTTCGCCATCTGCCGGCGCGTCTCCTCGGTCGGGTCTTTGCCGACGTTCGAGACGATGACGGCCACTTCGCCCGGCTTGACCTCACCGGCCTTCTCAGGGATGACCTTGAAGAGAAGCGGGTTGACGTAGTAAGTGCCGGGCAGAAGTATGTCTTTCTGCGGGCCGCGCTGGCCGCCGCGGCGTATGAACTCGTTGCCGTCGGTGAAGTTGTCGTGCCCTTCAATCTGCGTGGCGACGTAGTCGCGCGGGTCGAGCGGCGCGCCGTCCAGAGCTTCGACGAGTCCGACCTGATTCTCGCTAATCACCGTCGCGTCGAAGAGGCGTATGAAGAAGAGTCCGGGCTTCGGGTCGCCGCCTTCAATCGGCACGGATTGGGTGAGAATGCGGTAAGTGCCGGGCGTGAGGGTTTCGACCTGCGGGCCTTTCTGTCCGCCGCTGGCGATGAACTGTTCGGCGTCCTGAAAGTTGCGATGGCCTTCGATGGCCTTGCCGTTGAGACGACCGGGGTCGAGCGGGTTGCCGTCGGAAGCCGTGACGACGCCGACCTTGCCCGGCGGAATCATCGTCGCCTTCGAGATTGAGACGCGGAAGAGGTACGGGTGAATCGGCCAGAGGCCGGGCGGAATCGTGCGCAACTGTATTCCTTTGACGCCGCCGCGCTTGATGAAGGCGATGGGGTCTTGGAAGTTGTTGTGCGCGTTCTGAGCGCGGTCGGGCGCGAAGTTTCTGCCGGGCGGCATCGGCTCGCCGTCAATGGCCTCGATGATGCCGAGTTCGTCAGGCCCGATTTCGATGAGCGGGACTTTGCGTACGACTCGCTCGAAGGGCCACTTGACGAAATGTAGGCCGGGCTTTAGGACGTCGGCCTGTATGCCGACTTCGCCCTCGGTTGCGACGACGCGACCCGGAGGCATCTTCGCGCCGAAGTAGCGCCGCTCCTTAATCGCAATCTCGCGCGCGCCGACGTTGACGAGCCAGCGACGCAGCAGCACGACCGCGACGATCAAGAGCACGAAGCCGATGAAGAGATAGACGCCTAGCGAAAACATTGTGTCGTTCATGTTCTTTCTTTCTGTGCGATGGCTTCCTTTGGGAAGTTCGCGTCGGTTGGTGGGTTCTCGCCGACGGCGCGCGACGAGAGACGGCGGCGCGCGTCCGCGAGCGTCTGTTTAAGTTGGAAGCCCGCCCCGGAGCGTTTCGCCTCGGAGGAGAGCAGCCAGTATTCACTCTCGAAGAGCGTTCGCAAATCCCCCGCGCTCAAGTCGCCGAGACGCCCTTCTTCCCACGCACGCAGAATCGCCGTCAACACTTGCTCGAACTTCGCTGCGTCGTCTGAAAGCGCGGCGACGCGCAGGAGTTCGGCTGTCGAGGCGCGCGAAGGACTTTGCTTCCAAACTTCGAGAAGCTTTTCCGCGAGCGACGCGCTTGAGCGCAACTCTTCGCTTCGCGCAAGGAAGCGGGCGAGCGCGCGAAGCTCTTCGGTGTTCGATGCGGCGCGCTCGACGAGCGCGGCTAGAACACTTTGATAAAGCGCCGTTTTTCGCGTCGCGTGCGCGACGCGCAGGGATTGGAGTTCGCCTTGCTGTGCGCGTTCGAGAAGATTTCGTTCGAGTTCTTCGGCGGCGTTTAGCTTCTGCCGGGCGGCGTCGTCTCTCGGCTCGGCGGTCTCGCCGCCGGCGAAGAGTCCGCGCGCGGAGACGCCGGGCGGAAGTTGTTCCGCGTCCGCGTTAGACGGGGAGCGTTTCGTGCAGAGGATTGCGAGAGTTGCTACGAAGACTAGGAAAATCGAGATGACGAGAATGGCGCTCAACTTTTTAACGCCTGCGGCGCGCGTGCGCGACTGCTTCGACGAAACTTTCAAAGTCGCAACGGGGCCGACGGTGTCCGTTTGTGTTATACGAAAAAGCGGGACGAAGGTTGCGGAGAAGCCTTCGGCGCGACGGCGCGGCGGCTTCGTGCCACAAAAAAAACCGGGCGACGAATCATAACCCGACTCGTCGCCCGTGTCACGGATGATAAGGGGAAGGGGTAAAGGGAAAAGGGGAAGGGAGACTAGCGTTTGTCCCTTCCCCTTTACCCTTTACCCTTTACCCTGCTTCCCCTTTACCCTTTACCCTTCACCCTGCTTCTCAGAAGCTACGGCGGAACAGGTATGAAGCTTTGATGAAGAAGGTTCTACCGTTGCGACGGAAGCCGTGTATGGGTTCGCCGGAGAAGCGGTTGAAGAAGTTGCGGTTGAGGTCGTCGTTGTAGCCGACGTAGAGGGCCGTGCCCGGATTCGGCGTCCAGCCGAAGAGGAATTGGCCGAGGTAGCGCGAGGTTATCGAGCTGTAATCAATGCGCGCGCGCGCGAAGGCGAAGCGCGTGAATTGATATGTGGTCTTCATCGTAAAGATGTTCGAGTCGAAGGCGACGAGGCCGGTGTCGTTGCGAACGAGACGGTTCTTCGAGAAGCTGAGCGCGAAGTTCAGATCGTTGGTCGCTTTGTAGTTGATGTTGCCGTTCGTGTAGAGGAAGTTGCCCGCGCCGGGGTCGAGCGGCGCGCCGGGGTTTGCGAGGGCAGCGTCGCTGACGCGCGGGAAGCGCGGGCCTGCGCCGAAGTCGTAGTCGAGTTGGCCCCAGCGATAGCCGAAGAAGTAGAAGAAGTTGATCTTCTTGGTCGGCGTCGAACCGACGAAGCCGAAGAGATTCTTCGATCTTGAGGCGGCTTGATCCCTTCCGTTGGCGAAGAAGTTTGTGCCGAACTCGTAGCCGAAGACGCGTTCGTAGCCGGTGTTGTAGCCGAAGCGTATGAAGGTTTGTCGCTGTAGGTTCGGGCCGAAAGAGCCTTCGTAAGTCCAGTTCTGGTTACGACGCTGCCAATCGAAGTTGCCGCCGAAGTAGCTGTACATCTCCCAAGAGACAATCGTGGCCTTCGGCTTCGGCTCGGTGTTGTAGCCGGCGTTGAAGTTGTAGCCGTTTGTGTTTAGGCGGCGCGTGAAGCCGAGGTCGGCGCGGTAGCCTTGCGTACGTCCAGCGCCGTTCGTGTTCCACCAGAAGTGGCGCTTGTTCTGCGAGAAGTTGTAGGCGTAGGCGAAGCCGTTGATCGTGCGGCATCGGTCGTTCGCTTCGAGGGAGGCGACGGCGCAGCGGCGCGCGTTCGTGCCGAGGAGTTGAAACTCAAGGGTCGTCTGCTTGTTGAAGCGCCAGCGCGAGTCGAAGCCGCCGAGGTAGTTGTTGCGACCGACGAAGTTGTAGGCCGTTGCGAGGAAGCCGATGCTGTTCTCCTTGCCAACGTCGCGCTTGACGCGGAGGATGCCGACCGTGGAGTTCTTGTCGAGTATGCGTAGGAGCGAGCCGCGCTGTTCGGCGAGCGCGTCGCGCGTGGCGCGCTCCTTGTCGGTGTCGTCGGGCAACGCGGAAAGGTCTTCGGTGGCGCGGACGAAGTCGCGGTCGTTGTCGCTGAGGTTGCCGGGCGCGTTGTCGGATGCGAAGAGGATTCCGTAGGTCGTGCGCCCGCGCTTGCCCGTAAACTTGGCGGCGATGTCGGGGTCAACAATCGTGCGCGTGTGGACGGCGGCGATGGGCGTGCGGAAGATTTCGATGCCTTCGAGGAAGAAGGGTCGCTTCTCCTCGAAGAAGATTGGGAAACGTTGGTTCGCCGTGTTGACGATGGCATCGGCCTCGACCTGCGCGAAGTCGGGGTTGACGGCGAGGTCGAGCGTGGCGGCGGAAGACATGACGAACTTGGCCGTCAGTCCGGGGTCGAAGCCGACGGGACGATTCAAGAAGCGACCGTTGTCGGCGGGCACGGGGATGCCGAACGCGCTCATCATCGCGCGCTGCCCGCTCAAGAAGACGGGGACGTGGCTTCCCGACTCGCTCACGGTCAGGCTCGGAATCAGTTCGATTGTCCGCTCGGCGGAGATGCCTTCGAGGCCCGTGATGTGTCCGGCCTGATTGAGCGTGCCCGAGGCGTCGCGCGCCATCGGCATCCACGAATCGAACTCGTCGTTCATGCGGTCAATGTTGCGCCAGACGTGTATTCCCCACTGCTTGTCTTTGCCCGCGGAGTAGCGAAGCGACTTGAACGGGATTGCGACCTCAACGATGAAGCCGTCAGACGTTATCGTCCCCTTCGACTCCATCACGATGTCAACGCTGAAGTCCGTCCCTTGCCCTTCGGTGAAAATGCCGTCCTGTTGGACGCCGAGCGGGTTGAAGCCGAGGACGTATGCGCGTCGCTGGTCGTTGAAGGTGTCGAGGATGAGACGGACGTTGTCTTCGCCGAAGACGTTGTCGCGGCGCGCGACCGTGGCGCGAACTTTCGTCGGGTCGTCGTAGCAGTGAAACGCGACGTAGAGAAACTTGGCGTCGTAGCCGATGAAGGCTTCGGTCGGCGCGGTCGGCGCGATGTTGTCGCCGGGGCTTGTCTGGTAGAAGTCTTTGAAGACTGCCGCCGTTTTCCAAACGTCTTCGTCCATCTTGCCGTCAATCACGGGCGGCTTCTCAAACTTCGGGATGCGAACCGCGCTCGCCTTCTCGGCGGGGATTGGCGGCATGCCTTTGCTCGTGCTCGCGGGCTTCGCCGCGGCCTTCGTTTCGGCGGGCTTGGCTGGCGCAGCGGCGGGCGAGGGCGTTGCGGTCGCGGCCTTCGCCAAGTTGGGGGTGGGCGAGGGCGAGACGGCGGCAATCTGCGCGCGCACGACGAGAGTCGAGGCGAGGCAGAGCGCGAAGAGCAGGGCGGCGTTTGTAAACTTGTTCATTATCTTCTCTGGGGGCTTGGCGTGCCCCGCGCGGAAGCGACTTCAAACGTCCGCGCCAGACTAGCCCGTGGGAAGCCGCGCGCCTCTAAACTAAGCCAGCGCGACGGCGGCTGCTAATTTTCAAACCGGTAACCGGGGAGTCGTCTTCGGTCTACTTTACGTTGCGAACCCCTTGCTCGAATGATTCTGACGCTTCTCAGTTCAGAGCGGCGTCCGCGTCGGGGCAGGACGCGTTTGCGGCAAAACTCTTAGAGGTTTGATTACAGTCAACGCGCGCCAACTAATCTTCGTCTTCCGAAGCCTTCGGCGCACCGTGCAACGAACTGTCGGGCGGAAGGAGCGCGGCCACGGGCCGCGGCGCGAACGCTGCGTTCTTCCCATCGGCGGCGCGCGGCGCGCGTCTCTGTTTCAAGAACTTGACGCGGGCGCCGTTTTCAGTCGCGCGCAACAACTCGGTGCTCGCCCAACTCGAACCCATGCGTTGAAGAAACTCTTCGCCGGCCTTGCGCACGCCGGCCTTCTCGAAGCTCGACGCGATAAACAGCGCGCGCCTGCGCGCCTCGCCCGACTTCTCGCGACGCGCGGAGGCTTTCGCGCGCGTGTCGTTCATGCGCGCGTCGGCGAGACCGGGCACGTCAACGCCCGTTCCCGGCGGGACGAGCATCGCAAGTTCGCCCTCAGCGCGCGCGCGCTGCGCAATCTCTTCGGCCTCGACGGCTTTGAAGCCGTGCGCGTCGCCAACAAGCTCGGCCTTCGACGCTACGGAAGCGGAAGCGTTCGAGCGCTTGTCGAGCGACGCGAGTTGCGCGTGCGAGTCCGACTGCTCGACTACATCCGCGCTCGGAGAACTGCGCTCAAGTTTCTTGAAGGGCGTAGCGACTTGCGGGGCCGCGATCTCCTGCGACTTGCAGGAAGCGACTTGCACGCCCGCGCGTTGCGACGCGAAATCGTTTGCGCCTTGGCGCACGGGCAGGTTCAAAAAGGTTCGTAGAATCTCGCCGTGTATGCGCGCGCCGAGCGCACGCTTGAACGACGAGAGGTCTTGCGAAATCTGTGGCGCCGCGACGAGCGCCGCGGCGAGGAGGATGAATGTTATGACCGACCTGTGTTTCATTTTCTTCACCCACCGCCCGTTTGAGCGACGTTTCCGTAGCCCTTCGGGCGTCCTCTTATGAATCAATGCGTCCCCAATGTTCCCGCTTGCGATTCGACGCTCCGGCGTTCACGCCTCTTCCAAAAACTTTTCGCGTCCGCCCTTCTCTACCCGCTAAACACCACGTCCGAAAGTTTCGTGGCACTTTTTTTTCGCTTACAATGACGCGCGGCTTTCAACTTACGTTAACGACTTACACGCTCTATCATGTTCTCGGTTTAATTTTCCGAGCCGCCGCTCAAGTAACTTTCGTCTCGCACTTGTTAGTGGCCCGGCCTTCTACTTGGTTTCAAAAATTTTTCGCGCGCCGTTTCATTTTTACGCCGCTCGCGCGCGCTCATCTAACATCGGAGGATGCCGCGCGGCGCGTCGAGTCTCAACGGAATTGTGACGAAATGACTGGGCGGTTGACGAAACGCTTGTTTGGTGTGACGAAAGGGATTTAATCAGTGACGAGTTTACAAATATTTTACAAGGACGGGGAGGGACGATGAGGCACAGACGCTTTGGACGCACAGGTTGGGAGGTTTCCGAGATAGGCTACGGTATGTGGGGCATGGGAAGTTGGAGCGGTTCGGACGACGACGAGTCAATGCTCTCGCTCCAACGCGCGGTTGACCTAGGTGTCAACTTCTTCGACACGGCTTGGGCCTACGGCGAGGGTCACAGCGAGGCGCTTCTAGGCTCGCTCGTACGCGCGAACCCCGACAAACGGCTCTACACGGCGTCGAAGATTCCGCCGAAGAACCGCGAGTGGCCGAGCCGGCGCGGGACGGCGCTCGACGACGCCTTCCCGCCCGAATACATAGAGGAGTATGTCCACAGCAGTCTGGAAAACTCCGGCCTCGAACAGTTTGACCTGATGCAGTTTCACGTCTGGGAGGACGTTTGGACTGACGACGAGCGTTGGGCGAAGAAGATGGACGAGTTGCGCCGCCAGCGACTCGTGGGCGCAGTCGGCATCAGCATCAATCGTTGGGAGCCTTGGAACGGCGTGCGCGCTGTTCGCGGCGGACTCGTTGACGCCGTTCAAGTCATCTACAACATCTTCGACCAGAACCCGGAGGACGAACTCTTCCCCGCGTGCGCGGAACGAGACGTAGCCGTTATCGCGCGCGTGCCCTTCGACGAAGGCACGCTCACGGGCACGCTCACCAAAGACTCCAAGTGGCCCGAAGGCGACTGGCGCAACACATACTTCGTCCCCGAAAATCTGAACGCGAGCGTCGAGCGCGCCGACGCGCTGAAGCCTTTGTCAGAGCGCGAAGGTGTGACGCTGCCGGAATTCGCGCTTCGCTTCATACTCAGCAACCCGACGGTGAGCACGATCATTCCGGGGATGCGCAAGATTAAGAACGTCGAATCGAACGTCGCCGCGTCTGCGGCAGGCCCGCTCGCGCCTGAGTTGATAGAAGAACTGCGCGCGCACCGTTGGGTGCGAAAGCCGAAGCCTTGGTCGCAGTGAAGACTAAGAGCGTTTCAAAAATTGTAGGGGCAGGGCTTGTCCCTGCCCGTCGTTTGTTTAAATTCGAGTCGCATGTGCCGACGTTCGGCGGGCAGGGGCAAGCCCTGCCCCTACAGGACAATTTACGGCGCGAGGTTTTCGCCGGGGCTTTGAAGGAGAAACGACTTGAGACGGTCAAGATTTTGGGTGAGAAAACAGTT